>MDSY01023406.1_pt1 | contig 13300 bp, 12 predicted proteins | sample 811131 | NCBI WGS metagenome assembly MDSY01 (sample SAMN05326643, study PRJNA326480) | marine metagenome | isolation source: seawater | place: Atlantic Ocean: South West | collected 2010
AGATTTAATTAATGATAACTAACAGACTCATAGCTACATTATTAGTTTATAATGGTGTTGTAGTTCAAACAAAAAAATTTAAACCTACTAATTTTGTAGGTAACGCATTTACTGCTGTTGACTTTTTTAATAGTTGGGCTGTTGATGAAATTTGTATTTTAGAAATATCTAATGATTTAAGTTATTTAGATAATTTTGTGGATATTATTGAAGAATTATCCAAAAGATGTTTTGTTCCTTTAACTGTTGGAGGTAAAATAAGATCAGTTGATGATGCACATAAATATTTAAGAGCAGGAGCAGATAAAGTTATTGTTAATTCAGGTGCGTTTGAAAATAAAGATTTAATAAAACAATTATCAGATAAATACGGATCACAGTGCATTACATTATCTGTTGATGCAATTGAAGATAAAAAAAAAGATTCAGGATATAAAGTTATGATTAATAATGGTAAAAAAGATACTGATTTAGATTTGCTTAAATGGATTAATGATGGAATTAAAAAAGGATCAGGTGAAATATTTTTAAATTCAATTAATTATGATGGAAATAAAAAAGGATATGATCTTAAACTAATTGAATTAGTATCAAAAAAAACAAATGTTCCGGTTATAGCTATGGGAGGAGTTGGTGAATGGCAACATCTAGTTGATGGGATTAAAAAAGGTAAAGCACAATCAGTTGCTGCAGGAAATATTTTTCACTATTCAGAACACAGTACTAGGAAAGCTAAAGAATATATGATAAGTTCAGGTATTCAAATGAGACCAATTTATTTTTATCATTTGAATTCTCCAAGAAAAATAAAATATAGAACAAATACCTTTAGTAATAATGATTAATTATAAAAATAAACTTTGTACTAAGTGTGTGTCACCACACACCGCTGAAAGTATTACTTTTGATAAAAAAGGCGTTTGTAGTGTTTGTGATCAAATAGAATTTAAAAAAAAGAAAATTAATTGGATAGAAAGAAAAAAATTATTCGATAAATTAATTCAAAAACACAAAGGAAAACACGATTATGATTGCATAGTTCCATTTTCTGGTGGAAAAGATTCAACTTATACTCTTTGGTATTTAACTAAAATTAAAAAATTAAAATGCTTAGTGGTTAGTTTTGATCATGGATTTTATAGACCTAATCATTTAGAGAATAGAACAAGAACACTTCAGAAACTTGGACAAGATTTCATTCAATTTACTCCAAATTGGCAACTTGTAAGAAAACTTATGTTTGAAAGTTTAAAAAGAAGAGGGGATTTTTGTTGGCATTGTCATACTGGTATATTTTCATATCCAATGAGAATAGCAACAAAATTTAAAATTCCGTTTATTATTTGGGGCGAGCCAACTGGAGAATATGCATCATTTTATTCATACGATGAAGTTGAAGAAGTAAATGAGGAACGTTTTAATAGGTTTGTAAATTTAGGCATTACAGCTGAAGATATTAAAGGTATGTTAGATAACTCAATTTCAGATTATAGCCCAGATGAAAGAGATTTTTTACCATACACTTTTCCTAGTAAAAAAGAACTTAGAGAACTTAAATGTGAGTCTGTTCTTTTAGGACATTTTATTCCATGGGATGTAAAAAAACAGGTAAAAATAATCAAAAAAGAATTAAATTGGAAAGGTGATTCTGTCGAAGGTATACCACCAGAATATGATTATGAAAAAGTTGAGTGTTTTATGCAAGGTGTTCGTGATTATTTAAAATATTTAAAAAGAGGTATTGGAAGAACAAATCATCTTGTTGGGATAGATATTAGAAATAAGAGAAAGACAAGAAAACAAGGAATATCTTTAATGAAAAAGTACGATGGTAAAAGACCAGCTAGCCTTGACATTTTTTTAAAAACTTTAGGAATTACTGAAAAAGAATTTAATAATCTTGCAAAAAAACATTTAGTTCATCCGAATACCTGGTCTGATCAAAAAAAAAGAAAAGGAGATAAACTATGGGATCAGGATTTGTGGAAAATTTTTGATTAAATAATATTAATGACTATTGCGATTATTAAATGCCCAAGTAGTAATTTTTTATCTTTACAAAACGCTGTAGATGAACTTGGTATTGAATACATTACAGTAAAAAAACCAAAAGATCTAAAATCAGTTTCTAAAATAATTTTACCAGGTGTTGGTAATTTTAAATATGTCGCTTCTTTTTTAAAAAAAACAAATTTGATGTCTGCTATAAATAAACAAGTTCAAATGGGAGTGCCTTATTTAGGTATATGTATTGGAATGCAATTAATGTGTAATTATAGTACAGAAGGAGGATCTAAAACTAATGGCTTTGGATGGGTTAATGGACACGTTGAAGAACTTAATTCAAACTCAAACTATTTTAATGTACCAAATATGGGTTGGGAAAAGATTCTTTGGAAAGAAAATAAAATATTTCATAAAAATAGAATAGATTATGATACTTTTTATTTTTGCCATAGTTATCATGCTGTTAAAATTAAGAATGAAGTTTTTGCTAAAACTATTTCCGATAAAGAAATTATTGCTTCTTTAAAATATAAAAATGCTATAGGAGTTCAATTTCATCCAGAAAAAAGTGGAAATAAAGGATTAAAATTTATTGAAGATTTTTTACTTTGGGATGTTAATAAATAAAATGACATTCAAAAGAATAATTCCTTGTATGTTAATAAAGAATAAGAGAACTGTTAAAGGTAAAATGTTTAAAAATCATGAGGATGCAGGAGATCCAATAAATACTTCACGAATTTATAATGCGCAAATGGCAGATGAAATTATTGTCATAGATATAGACTCTACAATATCAAAAAAAGAACCAGATTTTGATATTTTGAAAAAGATGGCTAAAAATTGTTTTATACCAATTTCTTTTGGAGGAGGAATATCAAATTTATCTAGGGCATTTAAAGCTTTTGAATCAGGTGCTGATAAAATAATTATAAATTCAAAAGCAAGAAAAGAACCTAATTTTGTTTCTAAATGTTCTAAAATTTTTGGCAAACAAGCAATTGTAGTTGCTATAGATTATAAATACGAAAATAAGCTTCCTATAGTAATGGAAAATAATGGAACAAAAAAAACAAAAGATAATCCAATAAATTGGGCAAAAAGAATTGTAAAAATGGGAGCTGGAGAAATTTTTTTTACTAATGTATCTAACGAAGGTATGCAAAAAGGTATTGATAATAATTTTTTCAGAATTGCTTCTAAAACTTTAAATGTTCCAACAATAGCTCACGGAGGTGCTAAAGATTTAAATGATTTTGTAGAACCATTTAAAAAAACAAATATTAGCGGTATTGCTGCAGGAAGAATTTTACAATTTGCAGATAATAATCTTTTAAAAATAAGAAAATATATGTTAAATTCTCAAATAGATACAAGACCTTGTTAAAAATTCTTTGAAATATGAAAAAATTAGATGAATCAACAAAATATGGTGTAGATCCGTATACAAGAAATTTTGGAGCTGGTAATATAGTCAAAGCTCTTGGTAATAAATATGGTCAAAGATATTTTCAATATAGAAAAAATTGGGATAAAGCTGGTCAAAACTGGATACCAGATTATCCATTAAATCTAGTTTTTGATTTAGTTGATCAATGTAATTTAGCATGCCCTCAATGTCTTAGAGCAAGAGACTTGATAAAAGATTATGATGGATATATCGGAACATCAAAGTACCTTGATAAAAAAACAATTTTTAAAATTCTTGATGAATCTAAAAAATATAATTTACCATCAATTAATATTGGAGGTAGTGGGGAATGCACCCTTCATCCTGATTTTATCGAAATCTGTGAAAGAATAATGAAAATTGATCCTTGCGAACTTAGAATAATAAGTAATGGTATTCGATTAAAAGATGATATAGCTAAAGCAATGATTGATTTAGGTGTTCATATGATCTCTGTAAGTATAGATGGATTTAGTCCGGAAACATTTGCAGCCTCTAGGGGTAAAGCACATAGATACAATGATGTTGTAGAAAATACAATTAATTTTGCTAAGCTTAAAAAGAAAATGAAGGCTAAATGGCCTTTATTACGAGTATCGTTTGTAGAACAAGAATCTAATAAACATGAAAGAGAAGACTTTGTAAAGTTTTGGTCAAAGTATGCAGATATGATTGATGTTCAAATTTATCATGATTTTAGAAAAAAAGATAATTTTATAGATTTTGAATGTTTTGAACCTTTTAAAAGACTTACAATTTGGGCATATGGTGGTGCAGGACCTTGTTGTGGGTTTCCAGGTATCAAATATAATGTTGGAAATTTTGCAAATAGATCAATTTTTGATATTTGGCATGGAAAAGAAATTAAAAGAATTAGAAAGATGATGATTACAAAAGATTATGAATTACCTTGCTTACAGTGCCAAGGATCAAGAACTGTTTTATAATATAAACAAATAAGAAATCTATATTTTTTAATTCCATAAAATAAAAGAAATCTATGAATAGATTAGTAGCTTTTTTTCCTAGGCACGAAACTTCTTGGTTTAAAATGCAGCCTATAATAAATAAAATTATCAAAAATAAAAATTTAGATTATTTTATTATTATTACTGATAAAAAAATTAGTAATTTAATTAAAAGTGAAAAAAAGAATTATAAAACATTTAATTTAACTAATGATTTAGAATATAAAAAATCATCTTTATTGTTTAGCTTTTTAAAAAAAGCTGATAGTTACTTTGAAAAAAAAGATTTTTTATCTAATTTTTTTTTAATTGGACTTTTTAGAGCTTATTTACTTAAAAGAAAAGTAATTCATGAAAAAAAAGTTTTTTTAAATTTTTTTAAAGAAAAAAAACCATTTTGGTTAATGTTGCCAGGAGATAGAGAATTGCCACCAGTTTTAACAGCTATAAAAGCAGCAAATAACTTAAAAATTAATTCAGTTATTGCTGTTACAGTTATACCTGACCCATTTTGTTTACATTCTGATAGGAATAAGTATAGAAAATTCAGGACATCTTTAAAAAGATTTTCTCCTATTCTTAATTTTTGGGCTGGAAAAATGTATCCAAAACAAGTTTTTCAACATAAAAACGATTCCACTTTATTTTCTCCGGGATGGAGAACACTAGCTCTTGGAAAAACTGGAATGATATCTCAAAATCCATGGATTCAAGGTGGAGGTAATTCAGATTTTGTTTTTGAAAGTGATTTTGAATTTATAAAAATCTCAAAAAAATATAAAAGAACTTCAAAGGTAGTAATGACTGGCGATCAATCATCAGATTTGCTATTTAAAAGTTTGATTAAAAAAAAAATAAAAAAAAATAAAAAAAAAACAATTCTTTTTGCTGTCCCTAATGATGCTGAACATAATTTATGTAGTTGGAAAGAACATATAATTAGAATTAGAAAATATGCTGAAATTCTTTCTAAGTTTAAAGAACAAAATATTGTTATATCATTGCATCCAAAAAGTAAATTAAGTAATTATAATTTTTTAATTAAAGAATTTAATTTTAAAGTTAATAAAAAAAAAACTTCAGAAATTTTACCTTATTGCGATGTTTTAATTGCTAGTGCATCTTCAACTATATTTTGGGGAGCTTTATGTGGTATACCAGTTATTAATATAGAAGGTGAAAATGATAAAAACTTTAATAAATTTTGGAATAGAAAGAATATAAATATTAATCATGGTATATATAACATTTACTCTTTAAAAGAATTTGAAAAACGTTGTCACAAAGTTTTAAAAAAAATTAATAAAAAAAAATTTTTAAGTTTATTAAAAGTACAATCACAATTATTATCTAAAAGACTTTTATTTGATGGTAATGCTTCATATAGAATTCTCAAATTTTTAATAAAACATCAAGGAGCATATTAAAATGAATTCAAATTTAAAAAATGTTTGTTTTATTCCTGCAAAAAGTAATTCAATAAGATTACCAAAAAAGAATAAGATTAATTTTTTTGGCAAACCTCTAATTACTTATACTATAAAATCTGCAATTGAAGCAAAATGTTTTAAAAAAATAATTGTATCTACTGATGATAAAGAGATTATTAAAATTGCTAGAAGTTTTGGCGTTGAAGTTGATATAAGAAAAAAAAAATTATCTAAAAATAAAATTAAAGTATCAGATGTTTTAATTGATTTTATAAAAAGAAGAAAAAAAACACTGGATTTTAATGTAATAACTTGTTTATTTGCAACTGCTCCATTAAGAAATTCTAATGATATTTTATCTGTAGTAAAAAATATTAATTTAAAAAAATGTCATTTTTCTGTTGCAGTAACAAAATATAATTTACCACCTCATCAAGCATTAAAAATTAGTGCTAATAAAATTGCAAAACCAATGTGGAAAAAAATTATAAATAAAAGAGATGAAGAAATTGGAAATTTAGTAGTTGATAATGGAAGTACTTATTCAGCATTTGTGCCTTCTTTTTTAAAAACAAAACATTTTTTTGGCTCTCCATTAAAAGTTCATATTATGGATTATAGTAGATCGATTGATATTAATACTAATGAAGATTTAGAGTTATCTAAATATTTTTATAAAAAGAATAAAGGAAAATAATATTAATTATAAAAAAAAATATAAGTTTTCTAATAAAATGTTGAAAAGAGCTACTAAAGTTATCCCTTTAGGAACGCAAACTTTTTCTAAAAGTTTTCAACAATTTCCAATGAATCAATCTCCTTTATTTCTAAAAAATGGTAAAGGTAGTAAGGTATGGGATATTGACGGTAATCAATATATAGACTTAATTGCAGGTTTATTGCCAGTAATACTTGGTTATCAAGATAAAACAATTGATAGTGCTATAAAAAAACAATTAAAAAATGGTATTTCTTTAAGTTTGGCTACTGAACTTGAAATTGAACTTTCAGAGTTACTTGTAGATATTATCCCTTGCGCTGAACAAGTAAGATTAGGTAAGAATGGATCAGATGCAACTACAGCATGTGTAAGAATTGCAAGAGCTTATACTAATAGAGAAAGATTAATTATTTGTGGTTATCATGGATGGCATGATTGGTATATAGGAAATACAGTAAGAAATAAAGGAGTACCAAAATTTGAGTCTAAATTATCAGATAAAGTTCCATTTAATGATTTAGATGCAGTACATAAAATTTTAAAAAAATATCCATCACAAGTAAGTGCTTTAATAATGGAACCAGCAAGTGTTACCAAACCCAATGCTGGATATTTAAAAGAATTAAAAGAATTGCTTAATAAAAACGGTGCTCTTTTAATATTTGATGAAATTGTTACTGGTTTTAGATTTTCAATAGGTGGCGCACAAGAATTATTTTCAGTTAAACCTGACCTTTCCGCATTTGGAAAAGCAATGGGAAATGGAATGCCAATTTCAGCAGTTGTTGGAAAAGAAAAATTTATGAAAGAAATGAACGAAATTTTTTTTTCAACAACTTTTGGAGGAGAGACTTTATCAATTGCTGCAGCAATAGCAGTTATAAAAAAATTGAAATCTGAACCTGTTATAAAAACTATATGGGGTAAAGGAAAAAAATTATCTGAATCATTAACTGAAATAATTAAAAATTATAATTTATCTAGTATTATCAAATTAAATGGTTTGGACCCTTGGAGACTTATAGAATTTAATAATTATAAAAATATATCTAAAGAATATATTAAGACATTTGTTATTAAAGAAATGTTATATCAAGGAGTTTTAGTAAACTCAGCTCATAATATAATGTATAGCTTGACTGACCAAGATATTAAAAAAGTATTATCGGCTTATAAAATTACTTTCTCTAAATTATTGGATGAAATTAAATCTGGGAAATTAATAAAAAATTTATATTCCAAACCTATTAAACCTGTTTTTTCTATAAGAAATAAAAAATAATATTATGAGTTTTAATAATTTTAAAATTAACGGTCGTATGATAGGTTCTAATCAACCACCTTATATAATTGCTGAATTATCAGCAAATCACGGAGGAAGTCTAAAAAGAGCAAAAAAAATAATCAAATTATCAAAACAATCTGGTGCCGATGCTATAAAGCTACAAGTCTATGGCCCAGAATCATTAACTATTAAATGTAAAGAAAAAGATTTTATTATTGGAAAAAATTTTAATTGGAAAAATAAAAATTTATATGATTTATATAAAAGTGCACAAACACCTAAAAAATGGGTACCTGAATTATTAAATTATTCAAAAAAAATTGGTATTACTGTTTTTGCTACACCCTTTGATATAGAAACTGTAAAATTTTTAAATAAATTAGGTGTACCAGCTTTTAAAATTTCTAGTTTTGAAGCAAATTACCATGATTTAATTATAGAATGTGTTAAAACAAGAAAACCTGTAATAATTTCAACTGGAATGTGTAAAAAAAAAGAAATTCAAGAGATTGTTAATTTAGTTAAAAAAAATGGTGGAAATAAATTAGCTCTACTTAAATGTACAAGTTCTTATCCAGCAAAATTAAACGAAATTAATTTATCAGTAATACCACATATGAAAAAAAATTTTAATACGAATATAGGTTTTTCTGATCATACACTAGGTATTGAATCTTCAATTCTTGCAATAGGATATGGAGCATGTATTATCGAAAAACATTTTATTGATAAAAAGAAACCAAAAACCCCAGATTCTTTCTTTTCTATTTTACCACACGAACTTAAGAGTTTAGTAAAAAGAGCTAATGAAGCTTATAGATTAAAAGGGTATATAAAATATGGCCCTACAAAAATAGAAAGTGAAAGCATGGTTTTTAGAAGATCGATTTATTGTATAAAAGATATTATGATTGGAGAAAAATTAACTAAAGCTAACATAGCTATTATAAGACCAGGTAAAGGTTTAGATCCTAAATTTTTTAATAAAATTATAGGAAAAAAAACAAAGAAAAAAATTATTAAAGGAACTGCTATAAAACTTGCTTTTTTAAAATAAAAAAAAATGGTGATAAAATAATGCAATATTGTACAAGATGTGTTTACCCAGCTAATGCACGACCTGGAATAATATTTGATGATAAAGGGGTATGTTCAGGATGTAGATTAATAGAGTCTAGAAAATCAATTAATTGGGCAAAAAGAGAAAAAATGTTAATTGATTTATTAAACAGAGAAAAAGAAAAACAAAATAAGAAAGGAAGTCCTTATCATTGTATTATTCCAGTATCTGGAGGAAAAGATAGCACTTTTCAAACTTGGTTAATAAAAAAGAAATATGGTTTAAATCCATTATTAGTTTCTTACAATCATACATTTAACACACCACTTGGTTTAAGAAATTTAGTAAACCTGATTGAAAAATTAAATTGTAATTTAATTAGATATACAACTGCTCCTGAATCTGCAATTAAAATCGCAAAATATATGTTAGAAAAAGTTGGGGACATAACATGGCATTACCATGCCGGTATAATGACTTTTCCAATCCAAGCTTCAATAGCTTATGATATACCTTTAATTATTTGGGGTGAGGAAGGTTTTAGTGAATTAGTTGGAATGCATAATCAAGATGATTTTGTTGAATTTACAAAGAAAAAAAGACAAGAACATTCTATGAGAGGATTTGAGCCAGAAGATTTATTAAATGAATCTGATTGTTCTTTAACTAAGTATGATTTAGCACCTTTTTTTTATCCAAAAGATAAAGATATTGAAAGAGTTGGAACAAGAGGTATTTATTTATCAAATTATATTTCATGGAACGGTAAAAAACAAACAGAGTTTATAATAAAAGATTTAGGATTTGAAACTGCACAAAAAAGAGAAAGAACATTTAATCTTTATGATAAATTGGATGATATTCATGCAAATGGATTACATGATTATTTGAAGTATTTAAAATTTGGATATGGTAGATGTACTGATGATGTTGCAACAGAAATAAGACATAAAAGAATGACAAGAGAAGAAGGGATAAATTTAATTAATAAATATGATCATATTAAACCAAAAGATTTAAATATTTTTTTAAAAAAAGCAAAAATGTCTGAAAATGAATTTTTTAAAATTATTAATCCATTAAGAGATAAAGTTGCTTGGAAAGAAGACAAGTCGGGCAATTGGAAAAAAACTGATAATATTAATAAGCATAAGAATGATAAATTTGTTAATCAAGTACGACTAAAGGTAAAAAATATCAAAAGTTTATTTGTAAAAACCAAAGAAAAAAAATCAAAACACAATCAGAAAGATTCTAATCAATCTGATTACGTAATTTTATAATTTAAAAAAAATGAATATTCTTGGTATAGGCTTTTTATCTGAGTCATCTGCTGCTTTAGTAGTAGATGGAAAATTAATTGCTGCAATTAGCGAAGAAAGATTAAATAGAAGAAAACTTTGGTATGGTTTTCCAGAGGCTGCTATTAGTGAAGTGTTAAGAATTGGTAAATTAAAATTGAGTGATATTGATTATGTCACAACTCATGGATATTTACCAAGCAAACCAAAGAAGAAAGCTTTTATAAAAAAAAAAGAATTAGTTTTAAAATCAAAATTAGAAAATAATGAAAAAAAAAGAATTATTAAATTTTTGGATCAAAGATATCAACATGAAGTTTTTGTTTATGAAAAAAGAACTCCAAAAATTTTAGCTATAATTAAAAGTTTAGGTAGGCCATTAAAAATTTATGGGCACCATCATTGTCATGCTGCTACTGCGTATTATGGATCTGGATGGAAAAATTGCGACGTTATTACTGCAGATGGATGGGGAGAAGATGGCTCACATACTTATTATGTAGGTAAAGATAATAAAAATTATCAAGATAGTTTAAAAGTTTTATCAACTTCTTCAACAATAGACTCGTTAGGTTATTTTTATGGTAGCGTAACAAAAGCATTAGGATTTACACCACATAAAGATGAAGGAAAGGTATTAGGCTTGGCTGCTTATTGCAAAAATCCAAAATCTTATAAAATAATTAGATCTATGATAGATACTGATATAATAAATAAAAATTTCATTGGAAAAATTGAAGATGGATTGTATTTACCTCATTTTGATAATCCAAAACTTATTTCTTTAATTTCTAAATTTTCAAGGCAAGATGTGTCAGCATCGACCCAATTATCATTAGAAGATGTAATGCTTAAATTTATTAAGTCATTAGGAAATAAAAAAAGAAAAATTGCATTATCTGGAGGAATATTTGCAAATGTGAAATTAAATCAAAGAATAATGGAATTAGATAATGTAGAAGAATTATATATATTTCCTAATATGGGTGATGGAGGTTTATCAGTTGGTTCTGCTTGGCTTGCATATCATGAATTAACACAAAAATATCCAAACTCACCTAAATCAATGTATTTAGGAAATAGTATTAGTACAAAAAAGTCTAAAGAATTATTAAAGCTATCTGATTTAAAGTTTAAAGAATATGCATCTATAAATTCAAAAATAGCTGAACTTCTTGCAAAAGGAAAAATAGTTGCTAGATGTTCTGGTCGAATGGAATTTGGACCAAGAGCGCTTGGCAATAGAAGTATTTTGTATAACACTTCAGATACAACAGTAAATCAATGGTTAAATAAAAAATTAAAAAGATCAGATTTTATGCCTTTTGCTCCAATTACAAAGAAAGAAAATGCAAAAGAATTATATTCTAATTTAGATAAAATAAGTGTTTCTTCAAAATTTATGACAGTGACTACAAATTGTAGTGATAGTATGTTAGCTGACTCGCCAGCTGCTGTGCATGTTGACAATACAGCTAGACCTCAAATTGTAACTAAAGATACCGCACCTGACGTATATGATATTCTTTGTAAATATGAAGAAATATCAGGAAAAAAATCTTTAATTAATACAAGTTTTAATATGCATGAAGAACCAATTGTATGTGACGAGCAAGACGCAATTAGAGCTTTTATTGATGGACAACTTGATTATTTAGTATTGAATAATTTATTAATTGAGAAACCGGTTAAGAAATAATGGTTACTTTTGGAAAAAAAAAAATAGGAGATGGAAATAAAGTTTTCATAACTTTTGAAGTTGGGCCAACTCATAATGGACTTTCTTCTGCCAAAAATTTAGTTTCACAAGCAGCTAAAGCTGGAGCTGATGCAGTTAAATTTCAAATGTTGGATGCAGATAGATTGGTTGCAGATAAAAAAGTAATGTTTGAATATGATATTTTATATAAAAATAATAAAACTAAACGTGTAAAAGATTCTTTATATAACTTATTAAAAAAAAGAATGTTAAAACCAGAAGAATGGATTGAATTAAAAAAATTTGCAGATAAAAAAAAAATACTTTTTTTTGCAACTCCGGGGTTTATTGAAGAAATTGATTTTTTAGTAAAAATTGGTTGTAAATGTATAAAAATTGCATCATCAGATGTTAATCATTTTCCATTGATAAGACATGCTGCAAAAAAAAAAGTTTGTATTCAATTAGATACAGGAAATTCTACTTTAAAAGAAATAGAAAATGCTATTAAAATAATAGAAAAGGAAAAAAATAGAAATATTATTATCCATCATTGTCCATCCGGATATCCAGCAAAAACAAAAGGAATTAATTTAAATATAATAAAAACTTTAAAAAAAACTTTTTCATATCCTATAGCTTTTTCAGATCATTCACCAGGATGGGAAATGGATATTGCGGCTGTTTCTATGGGAGCAAACTTAGTTGAAAAAACTATAACTGAAGATAGAACAACAAAAAGTGTTGAGCATATTTTTTCAATTGAAAAAGAAGATTTGAAAAAATTTGTAGATAAAATTCATAGTTTAGAAATTGCTTTAGGAAATCATAAAAGAATAATGACAAAGGAAGAATTAAAAAAAAGAGAGTTTGTTAGAAGGAGTGCATATTTAAAAAAAACTGCAATTAAAGGTACTTTTTTACAAGATTTAGAAATTGAATTTAGAAGACCAGGATTCTCCATTTCACCTGATATATACGATAAAATTTTAAAAAAAAATATGATATTAAAAAGAAATTTACCTTCTGGCCATAAATTGCAAATTAAAGATTTATCTCCTCTAAAAAAATCAAAAAAGTAATGAAAAATAAATTAAACATTTTAATAGTTGGTATTGGATCAATTGGAAAACGACATTTAGAAAATTTAATTAAAAATTGTAATGTTTCTATTTTTGAAAAAAATAAAAAAAAGGTAAAATCTTTTTGTAAAAAAAATAATATACAAAACTTTTCTTCTATAAATAATGCAGTAAAATCAGTACCTAAAGCCGTTATTATTTGCACTCCTACCAACGAACATATTAATATAGCCAAAAAATTTATATTATTAGGAATTCCAATATTAATTGAAAAACCAATATCTAATAGATTAAATG
>MDSY01007957.1_pt1 | contig 13298 bp, 13 predicted proteins | sample 811131 | NCBI WGS metagenome assembly MDSY01 (sample SAMN05326643, study PRJNA326480) | marine metagenome | isolation source: seawater | place: Atlantic Ocean: South West | collected 2010
ACGAGTACAATCCTCCGTGTTGAGGACGGGGAGATTATGGGTGCACTGAAGCAAGCCGGCGTCTCTGGAAATCTGTTCAAGGCGATCTCAAACAATGTTCACCTTGGTATGCAATCAACATCTGGTGGCGTCTCAAGCACTGGCAGCAATCACCTTTCTGACATCCTTTTCACACAAGGAATGAGGATCAATCCCGCCTGAATTCAAGAGGGTATTATTTATCACCCCTCGTCATTCTTGTTTGTTACCATGGAGGTCATGGGAGTGTATCGTCTTCACCAATCCGCACAAAAGCCCGTCGCCTGTTCTCCGCACAGGCTCAATCAAAACAAAACGCCTGGCGGGGGTGAACAGATTGAGCGATGAGGACCGTTACAACGATCATATATCAGCTGTGTTGCAGGAATGCCCTGGTGTCGACCGAGATGAAGTCCAATCGGCCTTCCAGAAGTACGAAGAAGAATTCTTCATTCCACCTCAAGACGCAATCCGATCGATAATTCGTCGATTCAAGAGTGAAGCGGATTCTTCTCCTACAGCGACCACGTCCTCTGGTCAAACCAATCGGCCCACGAAGAAAGTAAATCGGTTGTCAGAATTGAAGGCAGACGATCGCGATATTGAAATCGAAGTCGAAATCGTATCTCACAACGTGCGAGAACAGATGATTCGTGGTGAATCAAAGTCAATTGCTTTTGGTCTCCTCGAAGATGACCCATGGCAAGAGGGAAATCAAGAACGAAACCGTTGGGAATACAAAGATTGGGGGAACAACAACAACATCACACCCGGTTCTGTTGTACGGATAGAGGGAGCATCTGTTAACGAGTATCAAGGACGGATGTCACTCAATATCAACCAATCCTCCCGTATCGCTGTCCTTCGTGAAGGATCCCGTCCTGTTGTTGAACCAGGCGAGCCAGTCGACATATCATCTCTCCCAAGTGACGGATATGTTTGTGTCGTTGGTCGTTTAATGTCTTCACGTGCTGATCAAATACACCGTCGTGATGGAAGTGGAAGCATCGATGTTGTTCGTGGCCGAATTGCAGACGGGTCCGGAGCAATTGGATTCCTGTCCTGGGAACCGTTCGACTACGAATTGGGTTCCTTGCTGAAAATCGATGGAGCACAAGTCAAAACCTTCAGAGACACACCTGAATTGAATTTTGGTAGGACAACGAAGATAGAACCGTTTCACGATGCAAACTTTGCTGACACTGAATCACTCAAACAAGAAATGGTCTCGACAATCAGTACATTGCGAGATGGTTCAAAAGATGTTGAAATTGTCGTCAACATCACATCATGGGAAAAAAGAACCTTCACAAAAGACGGAGAAGAACGCTATCTTTGGTCAGGACAAATTGCAGATCCAACGGGACAGTGCAGAGTTAGCGCATGGACCGACTTGCCGATCGACGATGCTTCTCTTCCGATGACGGTTCGGATTACCGACGCTCGAGTGCGAGCTTGGCAAGGCATCCCGGACATCACCATCGACCGTGAAGAACAACTAACAATCCTTGAGGAGGCTCCATGGGAAGGTGAACTTGACCTTGAAAATCTAAAGATTGAGGTGCCATTGAACGAACTCGTATCAGGCCCGAGCCGAGTTGGTATTGCAACACGAGGAACAATCATTTCCGTTCGAGAAGATTCTGGGACAATCATGCGCTGCCCAGAGTGTCGAAGGGTCTTGCGAGAAGGTCAATGCTTCGAGCACGGTGCTGTCGAAGGAAAGGAAGATGTTCGTCTGCGATTGGTTCTTGATGACAACGCTGCGACATGTGCACTGCTCGTGGCAAAGGATGCTGCGCTGGCGCTACTCGCAACCGATCATGCGACCATGGTTGATGAAATTCAAGCCAACGGGTCAATGGCCTATGTCCAGAAAATTCGTGATTTGTTGCTTGGCCGTGAGGTTGACGTCACAGGCCGCATCATCAATGATGGACAAGGGGCGATGATTCTATCCGACGGTGTAACATGCGTCGAATCCGATACCGGATTAATAGCGACTGAACTTCGAGCAAGATGGGGGTTGCAATGATGACACCGTCACGACAAATTCAACGACAACCTGCCTGGATAATGCTTGCTTCTGAATTTGGTGAATCAACCCTCAATGAGAAAGGTTCGGGGGAATTCGACCCGACGTTTGTTATTACGAAACTGGGTGCGAAAGTCAACAGAGTTACTGTCTCAGGCCTCGTCGAGCGACTGGAACTTCGAGAAACGAGCAATGGCTCGCAAATGTACCAGGGACAGTTACGTGATCCCTCTGGCCTGCATTATTTCTCAGTCGGTGAATACGCATCTGAATCAATGCGAGAATTCGTCGTTCAATTGCTCGATAAGGTTGATTCCGGAGAACCGATTCTTTTGTGCATGACCGCAAAGGCTCGATGGTATCAAACCGACGAAGGTGCGGTATACACCTCGCTCCGTCCTGAAGAAGCTGCGATTGTGTCCCGTGAGCGATATGCCTCTTGGCTTGTGCGAGCGTGTGCAGCGACGCTCGAGCGGCTCGATCAACATCAGAAATCACTGAATTGTGAACCCACGAAAGAAGCGATGCTTGCTGCGGGAATTCGTCCTGAAATGGTTGATGGTCTAATGTCCGCTCAAACCCACTATGGTCAAATCGATACCGAGGGATACCGCCTCAATGTAATGCAAGCTCTTGACATTGCTGAAGGGAAGATGGCTGCTGCTACAACGGCGCCACCAACGTTGAATCTGTCAGAACCTGCTTCCGATGAAGATTCAGGAGATGGTGATGATGATTTACGAGCGGTTATCCTTGAGTGCATTCAAGCAATGGACAACGGAGAAGGCGTGGACTTTGAATCGCTGGTTCGGAACCTTGCAGCGCGTGGGTTCACTCGAGAACAATCCGAGGCTGAACTCGACACCATGAGCGATGAGGGCTTGCTGCACGAACCACGATTCGGTTGGTTCAAGATTGTAGCGTGAAGGAATTGTTCCATTACATTCAAATCTTGCCTCCACCCTCAAGAATTTAGGGGTCAATATGGCAGGCATGGATTTCTTCATTCGACCGGCAACTGGAACGGGTTCTGCAGATTGGATTCGCATACCAAATGCAGATATCGAAGTCAGAATTACCCGCCGTCTTACACGAACAATCATTCGAGGTGGTGAAGGCGATAACCTACACGATGAAGGTGCTGAATCCACCATCTACACGGTGCGTGGGATTTTGTCAGTGGATGATTACAAGAAAATCTTGAGCATGTTTCGAACTGGACAACCCTTCATCCACGACCCTTTTGAGGAACGCGATGTCAAGGTCATTTTTGCATCACTCGAATACGAAGGATCAACAGAGAAGTTTGTCTTCGAACTGATAGAAGATGTCATTTGAGGTGAACATATATGAGGAAACTTGACGAAAAACGTGAAGTGCTTTACGTTATTCGGGCAATGGACGTTCTCATGTCTTCCGGAATAGGTTTGGAAGCCACCGTTCATAGCATTTCTCAAGGCGGATATGGGATTATTTCTGAAGATTTCAGCAACATGATGGATAAGGTTCGCAAAGGAGGAAGGCCTCTAGCAAATGAAATCAAATCCCTCATGGGAAAAGTTGAGACTGATGGTTACCGTCGCCTACTCAACATCATGCACATGAACATCACGCAAAACACCGATATCATTGAGACACTCAAGAAACAAGGTGCGAGAATGGAAGAAGAACGTACAGAGGATGTTAAGAAATACATTGAAGATCTCAGCGGCGTACCTGAATCGCTTCTCTCGATTGGCATGATTGGCCCAATTATTCTAGCCGTTCTCGGACTCTTCCCTCAATTGGTGGGGGACATGGGTTCGTTTTTCAGTATGCCAGAGCAATCAACCATCGATGTTGTGGTTAATATCGGCCTTTTACTTACCCTCTTTGCAATGATTATGATTGGAATCAAGACACATACCAAGGATCCTGGATTGTGATACCATGATCTTCCGTTTTCTCGAATCCTTCAGCAATCAACCAATGATGCTGATGCTTGGCGTTGTCGGCCTTGCTATGATTGGAGGCGGTATCCCTCCCATCCGTGAACGGGTGCGACGACGGAAAATCGAAAACGCTTTGCCCTCATTTTTGGAAGGCCTATCCGATGAGGTTGGTGCAGGACTTGGCATACAGGAAGCAATGCAACACCAAGCAAAAACAGCACCTTCGCCGCTCGGTCCGCTTCTTGAAGAAACCCTCAAAGAAAGCCATTCATCATCGTTTGACGCCGCATTGTCAAGTTTTGCAACAAAGACACGTTCTTCTCAGGTGCAACGTGTTATGCACTTACTTGAAACCGCAATCGAACAAAACGCCCCTCTGCAAGAGATACTGATGAACCTCTCAATGGATTATGAGCGTTTAAACGATCTGATGAACAAGAGGGAATCTGAACTCCAAGGCCGGGGTATCCTGATTGTTTTGTTCGTCTGCATCGGTTTACCTGGATTAATTGGATTCCTTGTTGGGCTCTTTACACCTGCATCATCCGGGTTTCAAATCGAGGGCTTCCTATCAACATTCAGTTTGTTCTTCGCCTTAGCGAGCGCTGTCGGTGTTGCTGTCTCGGGTCGCATGTTGGGTCGCATGCGAGACACAATGTGGTTCGTTCCTGGTTGGATGGCGATGTCGATGTTCATTTTCTTGGGTGCTACCAAACTTATCGGAGGTTGAAACATGTCGGAACAAATTATTGAGCAATATGGAAACGTAACTATCTACACAGAATCAAACCACCCTTCACCGATTTACCATGTTGAAGGTTCTGTGGCGCCAAATCCACACGGCTCACTCGCTGTCCTATTCGAAGACGACAATCTTGAGGAGGTCATGTACAACGGTGGAACACAGTGCGTGAAAGTCGCTCACAGAGAGCATGGAATGTGTCGTACTAATATTTGGATCAACGATGAGGAAGGGCTTCAGATTTCCAAAAACATTGCAGCATTCACAAACGTTCCGCTCGGAGACGGTCCCGGAATGGTGCCCATCTTCGATGGTCGTTTGCCCGATGGATCTCGTGTGAATGGAACAATTCCGCCCGTTTCACCAGATGGTCCAACACTCACCATTCGTAAATTTAAGGAAGACCCTCTTACAATAATTGACTTGGTCAAGTTTGGAACGGTCAATTCACGACTTGCTGCAATGATGTGGGTCTGGATCGAAGGTCTTGACAGTCGACCAGCAAACTTCGTTATTGCTGGTGGAACAGGTTCCGGTAAAACCACGACTCTGAACTGTCTAGGCATGTACATCCCATGGCATCGTCGCCTACTGACAGTTGAGGATACGGCTGAATTGCAGGTATATCACGACCATTGGTTGCGAATGGAAACACGACGCGAACGTCCGGATGGAACCCCAGAAGTTGACATGAATGATTGTCTGAAATCCAGCCTGCGCATGCGCCCAGACCGTATCATCGTGGGAGAAGTTCGTGGGCCTGAAGCTGCTACCTTACTCACCGCAATGAACACCGGACACGACGGTTCCTTTGGCAGCCTCCACGCAAACACTGCTCAAGAAACCGTCACTAGAATGATCAATCCTCCCATGAACGTTCCTCCAATCATGCTTACAGGACTTGACCTTATCATCATCCAAGCCCGACTTCACGTCAACGGAAAGACCGCTCGTAAAATCACAGAAGTAGCCGAGATTGCGGGTATGGAAGGCTCCAAACCTCGACTGAACACCATCTGGAAATACAACGCATCCACCGATCAAATTGAAGAAACGGGGATTCCATCGAACCTACGTGAAGTCATTTGTAGGGCTGCAGGCGTTACACCGGACGTCTTTGAGAAACACGTCAACCAACGCCAGCAAATCATTGAGGATTTAATCGCTCGAGACATTACCGACATTCAATCCGTAACGACGGTTATTCAGAACTTCTACGCTCAGAGTCATCACTGATCGTCTTGCAATCGAAGACGTGACAACAAAGCATCGACTCGGTCAATTTGTCCACGAACACCGCCTACACGGTCGGATGCATCTGCAACGGATTCTGCAATCTTCATTTCTGGTTCTTCTTGTTCAACAGTTTGTGGTTTGAAAGTGGCTGCAAGGGCTTTAAGTTCAGCTACAATAGCATCCACCTGTTCATCGCTCACTAGGATACCAGGCGCTAATCTCGGAATTTGGCTTGGAGTCAGATATCCAAGTTCAGCTCCGACAATTCCTGCGCAAGCCAAGACCCGAGGGCGGAGTTCGGAAGTGTTGACAAGATATCCCTTCGATTCAAGGAAGCGAATGATGAGACTTTGCTGAGCCTCAGAAAAATCTCCTTCACTCGACTCCAAGACTGTTTCAACAAGTGATTCAAAGGAAGGAAGGTTTCGCTCAAGTCGTTCAATTGTTCTACGCACTTCATCGGGTAGGTGAACTGCTCCTTGGTAGAGAATTCGAAGCATTCGGTTTCGTCGAGCTGCCGCTGGGTCTTGAAGTTCCTCAGCCTCACTAATTTCAAGATGAAGATCGAACAATGCATGGAGGCGACCAGAGACAGCAGGGCTTCTCAAATCCAAACCGAGGTTTCTTGCTTCTTCTTCAAACTCCATTCTCGCTTGAACCAGATTTCCTCTTCTTCCCGCAACAATTTCAGGAATACGCTCACGTAACTGTGGTCGCATTTGTTCAAACAATCGAATTGCTTCTCGCTCAGACCATGAACCTGGTTTACTCGATAATGCATTTTGTTCCTGCTCTGAGCGGTAGGCAGTCTCCATGATAATCGTTCGAATTGCATCTTGTACTCTTCCCAACTCGACGGAAAACCCATGATTCGAAAGACTCGAAATGAATGTATTCATGTCGTCCATATCTGTTGTACTTCCAACCAGGAGGTAATCCCTGGCTGCGGCTTCTACCTCTGCTCGGCGAGAAGAAATCTCAAGCAATGCAGCCTCTTCCTCAAGGGTTGGTTCCTCAGATGAAAGTTCTTGCAACATTGGAGGGATGGGTTGTTCAACTTCCTCAACATGTGCATTGAGACTATTTTCTATAGATGCGGCAACTTCTGACAGGGAAGCATCAACACCTTCATCTTTGATTGTTTCAATCAATCCAGATTCTTCTTCAAAGGTCCATCCCTCAGGATGTTCACTGATGAATGTTTCAACAGTTTCCTCTATCGACGGTGCTTCATTCGACGATTCTTGATCTGAATCTCCCGGAGAGGGTATCTCGACCGAGCCCCCTCCCCGCTTCAAGGATCGCTTGATTATTCCCCAGTTCTTGTGTTGCGCAGAGAGAACACCTGCGACTCGAATCAAGAGCGTTTGGCGATTGCCAGAACGGGGCAATTCCAACGCTTTGCAAAGTGAATGGAGTTCTTCCTTGGTCATCTTGTCGAGATTCTCTTCTTTGAGTTGTTTTGGATCGTGATGAAGATGAAGATAAAGGCGCTGGCGTCGTGTTCGAAGTGAACCTGTTTTTTTGATGCCAAAGACGCCAAGAAGGCTGCCTAAGTCACTGTTCAATATACTCTTCAAACCATCCAGTGTCAAATCCCAGTCAGGCAGAATTAGGTCTCGAATTAATTGGGCTCGAAGATATTCTACAGAACCATTTTTTGCGAGACCATAGGCTGAAGCAATTTCTTTGAGGTCCTCAAGACGTGCCTGATAGAGCTCAGACAAAAGACTTGAACGATTGCTCATCACTTCACCCGTTCCTTGTTGTTTCCTTACAGTATATGTGGTTTCGCTGTCGTTTCAGCATCAATAAGCCGATTTCTGGTTCAAATTCCCCGTACGAGATGCCCTTGCTTTTTGCTTGATTTCGGCTAAACCTTGAAACACGTTCGACACTCAGGTCCGTTTGGTGAAGAGATGGTAACAGCTGAAAAAACCGCACGTTCCATGCTCAAACAGGCCAGCGAACTTGGCAACACGCTTCGAGAAATTGTACGTCGAGATCTTGCAGATGAGACACGTCGATTCAATGATACCTTGAATCAACGAATTCAACTAGCCAGTGAGGCGATTGTGCAGGCAGTCAGAGCCAAAGAGGCAATCGCTGCAGGTGCGACAGCCATAAGCGGTAAATTGGAAAAAGCACATCGAAGATATTCAAAAAACAACAACCTCGAAGAATTCAGGAGCGTTCTTCAATCAACACTGACTGAAGTCCAGCAGCTCCGAGAGCAACATGGGAACGTTGCAGATTCATTGAGAGAAGCACAAACTCCGAGCCGATCGGCTGTTGAGATTGTTGAGCGTTTTGCAATTGAATTGCAGAAAGCTGCGGGTGGATGGGAAGCAACTGGCAGGGAAATCGATGAAATCATCGCAAATCTATGTGATCCAAGTCCGGATGTTGCCCTTATCGATTTAGAAAAGTACCTCACGGAAAATGGATTTGAAATCGTCCTGCTCGGTGATGACCGAAGCGAAGAAAGTCTTGAGAACGCTCGTCGCCTACTTGGTTATTCGGATTCATCTGAATAAAGACGCATCATTGCAGGTCGCTCTTCGTGAAATTCATCCGGCATGTTTCGCACTCGGCGTTTTGTTGCTTCGTGGCCAGACGTAAGTGTTGTTAGCATACTGCCCCATTCTTGGAGGAGGTTCACCATTGCGACTCGGTGCTTTTCGATTGGCCCGACCTGTTCAGCACAGGCACTCACTCGCCCATCGACACTGAGCGTCTCAATCCGCATTTCGACACGAGTACCAGCGTCACGAACCTTCTTCTCGGGATTGATCATTGCAGTCATGGTCCAATCATCGTTGTTTCTTTTCGCCTCCCGCAAAATTGTGCCTACACCTCGTTGCTCAACGTGAATTCCGGTTAAATCAACCAAATCACTGGGAATACTTTCGAGAAGTTTCGACTCGATATGATACGCAAATTCTGCCGATGAATCGAGGATATGCTCAACTCTACTTTTTGGAAACCCGACACGTCCGACGAGAAGTGTGAAGCCATTGAGTGGTGGTGGAACGAAGTGTGAACGCTCGGGAGATCCTTTGTGCAAACCAAGCGTATGTCTTCGGGTTTTGCTTGAAAGAAGGTTGTATTGTGAACGTTTGGCAACGTAACCGTCGATCGACCCATCCACCCGCAGGGCCTCGAGTTGCTCAATTTCCTCCCGTGAATCAAATCCTACCCCATCAAGTTCGATATCATCCTTGCTTACCAAGTCCAAATCCTGTCGTAATCGAAGCAATTGTCGCTGCAGGAGTGGGTGATGGCAAACAATGCGAGCATTTTTGACGAGGTATTCTGGTTTGTCATCACTGACCAAGACCCATGTTGGTTCTCGGCGAGAGAGCAAACCCACAATCGCGATTTTTTCGTTTTTGTGTTCCAGCCAATTTTGTGGACTCATTGCGACCAAATCCCCGACCCCATCGTCAAGCAAAACAAGCGCATCAGCCATGGTTGGCGTTTGACGCAGAATTGCATTAAACGTCTTACTGCGTTGCTCCAAGACCTTCTCGATTTGATGGCGAACACCGTCGCCGTGAGACGATGTTGAGAGGAACACTAAACGCTCGCTATCCATCTTCTGACCTCGGCTGAGGGGCCCTCAGCAATCTATGGGCGTAGCCCACTCATTAAGAAGGACACCCTCGTCGTGTATACCGTGCAAGCAATTTCTGAAGCGCAACTTCTCCGCCTAGAAGATCTTCGAGAGAAGGTCAATGTAGCGCTTGAGACGCTCATTCAGCGCGAGGTCAACAAAGGTGCAGGCGAAGTTGCAAAACTCTCAGGTGAAATTTTGTTGTCAGGCGGCAAACGTTTGCGGCCGTTACTCGGAATATTTTGCTACGAAGTAGCAGGCGGTGAAGACATTGATGAAATCATGGACCTTGCCTTAGCGTTTGAAATGATTCATACTGCAACACTCATCCACGACGATATTAATGACGCAGCGAAACTCCGTCGAGGCGTCACTACATTGCATGAACGCATCGGTCAACCAAAGGCAATCATAGCCGGTGATTGGCTTTTTGTTCAGGGATATGGACTAAGCGGTCGTTACACCAAAGAGTGCATCGATCTGATTCGGGAAGCATGTGCCAACATCGCAGTTTCTGAATTCAAACAACTTGACCACATTCTTGATCTATCGACATCACCGGAAGATTATCTTGACATTGTTCGGGGCAAAACTGCTGGGCCATTTGCTGCAGTTTGCGAAAGTGCAGCAATAATTGCTGGGGCATCTCCTGAGCAATCGCAAGCCCTCGGTCGATTTGGGATGGAACTTGGTATTGCATTCCAACTTATGGACGATCTCCTCGATTTACGTGGTGACGAGCGGATGGGTAAACCACGAGGAAAGGATGTTCTTGAAGGAAAGATGACGCTTCCTTTAATACACTCCCTAACCTTGCTCCATGGTGAACGTCGACGTCATCTAGCAGACATACTCAACAACTTCAATGATGGACTCTGGGACGAACTCATGGGATTGCTGGAGACCTCAGATTCCATCATATATGCTGAATCATTGATGCTAACTCATCTCGAGCGAGCCATCCACGAATTGGACAAATTCCCTTCATCGATGGCAAAATCACTGCTCATGCAAGTGGCTGAAAACGTCCACACTAGGCACGACTGAGGTAGTTCAATGGACACCGAACACCGAGAGGTCATCATCGTTGGTTCTGGACCCGCCGGAACAACGTGCGCACAACGATTGGCAGAGGAGAACATCGATGTTCTAATTCTTGAGCGCAGAGCGATTGTTGGTAACCCTGCCCAGTGTGGAGAATGCATTCCAAATTGGGGCGAAGTTGTAGGAACATTTCATGGGATTGATGACCATGAGTGGATAAAAGAATCCTTCAACTTCCCTGATCGTGTTCAACTTCATCGTCTGGACCACATGCGTGTTTTCCTTCCAAGTGGAAAATCATACAATTTCGACCTCGATGCCTTTGCTGGTCATCGTTTGCAATTCGACGGATATCTCGCCGAGAAAGCGATTAATGCAGGGGCTGAAATCCGGATGTCAGAACCGGTAACGAACATAAAAAGGCGCTCAAAATCAGGGTCGCTTCTCATTGTGACCGAGAAAGGAAGATACACCTGTGACTTGTTGATAGATGCAAGTGGGTCGCTCGCACATGTTGCCCGATGTCTCCATGGCAAAGACAAGGATTTCCGTCCCGCTGACCAAGTTCCAACTGCTTATGCTCAGGTTCGAGGAAATGTGCCCGAAACCTTCGACGTATTCCTTGGCAGTGTTGCACCAAAAGGCTACGCTTGGATCATACCAAAAGGCCCAGACACCGCCAACGTGGGATTGGGTGTACGAGCAGGAGCACTCAAAGGCTCCATCAAAGAACATCTTCAAAACTTCTGTGAAGACCTTGGTTTTGAGATTCTATCGATAGGGGGAGGGTGGATTCCAATGGGAGGGCCAATTAAAACCATGGTTGACAAGAACGTCATTGCAGTTGGCGATGCTGCAGGGCTTGTCATGCCTTCAAACGGAGGTGGCATCTCCCAGGCGATGATTTCCGGTTGTTTTGCTGCGGAAGCTTACCTTGACCACAAGTTGAATGGGACTCCACTCGAAGCATACCAAGAGCGAATTACATCGTGTTTTGGCCGAGCTCTAAAGAACTCATTGCGCTCAAAAGACATGGGATACCTCATGTTTCAAAACGATTTTATTACTGAAGTCCTTTTGAGAATTCTCGGACCAATCGGTGGAATTAAACGCGCAATGGAATGCGACAAACCTCTTTGGGTCCTGTAACATGGAGACATTGGCAGTTTTCATCGGTGTGTTCAAGTCTTAGCGACGCTAGCCCTCCTCATGGCGACAATCGACACGAATGATGAGGCGGTCAGCCCTGTCATCGCTACGGTCCTGTTGCTCGCTATTACCGTCATGCTCTCTGGAATGGTATTTGTGCTCATGCAGGGAGCACTAAATTCGACTGAAAAAGCTCCTCCCCAAATGACAGTAAGTGTACGTTCACTTGACAACGGGTACCATGTCGTACGCATTACAACGCTTGATCAAACGCTGGATCCAGGCCGCATCTCATTTAGTCTTCAAGAACAAGGAAGCACGACCAATGCCTCATTTACTGGTTATGTCAATGATGCGGAAGTGTATTCGGTGATTGGCTCAAACATATCGTTCCACGATCGAGACGCCAGTTACTCAATATCTGCCGGAGACTACTTTGTGATTCATTCTGAAGCAATTGGGACCGATGAGGGCGACTGGACATTCGTTCTACTCGAAGAGTCGATTCAGTATGTCCTCATTCGAGTGGACTTGCCACCAATGAATTCATGATCCATCTTCGGCATCGCTAAGTGCCCGAATAAAATTCAGTTGAGCATTCTTTTCGCCCAGTGCCCGTTGCAAAAGGGTAAACAACTCTTGGATGGATGTTGAACCGAGTGCTGCGTCGCGATCTTCTTGTTTGTCGAGGACTGCATTCGCTACTTGCCACAAAGAATCGGTATCGTAAGGAAGAAACTCCTCCTCCAAAACCAAGAGCATTTGCTCAAGTTCAACGTTTTCATTTCGGAACATTGCATTGACATCTACGATGTGGTTGGCCCAATCGTGAAGGAACGTGGCCCATTCTTCTGCAGGTAATTCTCCCTCAACATCATCTACAAAGCGTACTTTAGCACGTAGATACAACTTGCCCTCTGGATCTTCTTCGACGTATTGCTCAACAAGGTCGTCGACGGTTGGGTAGATGTCACCAAACGGCATTGATGGTAGTGCAGATTGAATGACTTCTATGATCTCGAACCTTTGGGTTCCTTTAGCAGTGAACATAATGTTGGTGCCTTGCTCTTGCATGTCGTCAACTGTGCACAAAACGCCGAATGCGCTGGGCTGTGACCATCCGCCAATGGATTCTAGATCGGGATTGTGTGAAATGTATCCAAACGGTCGCTCATCAATGGTGCAATCGTCAAGCATTTGCTTGTACCGAGGTTCAAAGACACGCAATGGTTCACTAACTTTCGGAAAGATTCCAGACGGTAAAACGAACAAAGGGATTGTCTGGGTCTCAGGCATGCTGTATGACCGGTCTTTGCCCTCTTCAAGGGTTGTGATTCAACCACCGATATAGGACATCTCTACCTTGCTTTTTGTTGGCAGGGAAGACCGCTCCTCAGAGTAACGGTCTTTTCGCTTCTTCCAGATGGACTGGATGGCCGTTTTGATGTCATCGGATGTTCCACCCATCCGAAGAATTCCCCGAACATCGTGGCCGTGGTTTGCGAACAGACATGTGTAGATGTTTCC
>MDSY01143020.1_pt1 | contig 13298 bp, 19 predicted proteins | sample 811131 | NCBI WGS metagenome assembly MDSY01 (sample SAMN05326643, study PRJNA326480) | marine metagenome | isolation source: seawater | place: Atlantic Ocean: South West | collected 2010
AAATCTGTAATTAAAATAATAGAATTCATATTAATATTATTAACCATTAAATAATAAACCGATAGTAGATACAATATTCCATGTACATATCTTGCATCATGCCAAAAAACTTTGGCTATTTGTTCTTCATTATTAGATCCAAAATAAGCTTTATAAAAAAAACCAGTACCAATCGTGATTAAAATAACTACTAATAATTTGTATACAAATGACTCTTTCATGTTCATATAAACATATCTAACTGTAATAATTAAAGATATACGCACAAAAATACATAGTGCCCACAACGGATGAATTTTCATTTAATATTGTAAAAGATTAAAATAAATTATATGGATCATAAAATAATCTGATATATCTTTTAACTTTATTCATCAAATATATACACAAATTTTCATTTTCTTCTACATTTTCTTCTCTATTCAACGATCTATCTATTTGCACATGATTTAATAACATAGACGTATGTTGTTCAATTCCGTCTTCCATAAATATTATACATATAAAATATTATTATATATTGTATAATATACCGCGGGCAGAAGGAAAATCATTACAATGTTTTGGCCATTCTCCGTTTGTATTTTTATATTCTATATTACAATATTTATTACGCTCGTCGTAAATTTCTTTGCGTTTTTTATATAATTTTTTCCATACGCGCTGTATTATACGAATAAAATATGTTTTTATAATAGCTATTGAATGATAAGAATCAAGTAAATAAGGTTTAATAATATGATACTGAAAATAATTGTTATTGGATACAATACATTCAAAATTTGTTATATGTAAATTTGGATATTTGCATACCGTAGACCAGCCATTATTAAGATTTATATATTTATTATAATGATTCTTATAATATAATGGAATTTCCTTAACAGCTTTTTTATTATAAAAATTACGTTTTAATAAGTATTTTGGAATTATTTCACTTACTATATAATGATAATGTATATGACTATCTTTTTGTTCTAACTCACCATGTATTCTTGGCCAATATAATTCTATTATTCCTAACTTTAAATTCGTCATGTTGGTTATTTAATAATTTAATAATTATTTTAATTCAATTTTTAGAGTAAATAATATAAAGATAATATCTATATAATCTATAGTATATATGTACTAATTGCTCCTGTGGCCAAGTGGTAAGGCGTTTGACTTGTAATCAAAAGATCCCGAGTTCAAATCTCGGCGGGAGCTATGAATTATAATATAATTAATTCATTATATTATAATTTTAATCAAATTATTTTGTTAATTTATCAAAAAGAATACTGTAAATATTACTATTAGACTCTAATTCTTCTGACCATGATTTTTTTGTACCTCCATCATATGAAAAAGCATACTTATTATCTATTAACCAATTATTAATATGACAATTTTTATTATCACATAAAATTTCTACGAGAAGTCGTCCATATTTATCTAACTTTCCACATCTCAACACTACAATTTTGTTTAATATTTTTTCTCTCAATTTATCTCTTACAATATATCCATATTGTTTTTCAATAGTTGACCTTGTTCTTATTTCGGGCGTATCTATACCAATTAATCTGCAGTTCCACTTTAACATCAAACCATTTAATGGAAATATTGCTTTAATAGTATCCCCATCATAAACAGATACTATTTTTGCTTCTACTTCTTTATTATTCATACATTCTGAAAAATTAGGAGCATCATTTATATTTTTCCAATCCATATTTAAATTAAAAGGATGTTTATTTAAATATTTTTAATACACATTATACTGTTTCATCATACTTTAACATACATTCTACACGTTCTTTAAAAGAATAGCAAATTATTCTTTTAGTTCCCAGTACTTTAATCTCTCCATGAACAAATCCACCTTCTCTTATAAATTTATTGCATATTGTTCTAAAATCATCAAATTCTTCAAAACCCCCAATACCCAAATTCATTTCTTTTAACTTTTTAAAAATTTTCACTATTTCATTTGTTCGTTCTTTTATATCCATAAATATCTATATTGTATTTTATTTAATTAATAAATTATTGTATAATATTTATATAATAATTATAAAAGCCTTTTATGAGGATCGAACTCACGACCTTTCGCTTACTAAGCGAACGCTCTAACCACTGAGCTAAAAAGGCGTTTTGTGTTTATACACAAAATATATAAACATTATATTTTATATATTATAACGTATTAATCATTAAAATTATGATAGACAGACTACCTAACGAGTTAAATGATATTATATTCAGTATGTACTGGAAAGATATCTATACATCATATGTTTTAAAAGAATTAAATAAACCAAAAGAATTATACGATAAAATTTTGTTATTTTCTAAAAAATTCGGTTTTCCAACAAAACCATATCCGGATGACTTGAGATATTATTTATACAATTTTGATAAAGAAATCGAAAATATTATTAATAATAAAACATATTTACTTTACTGTAAAAATACTTATTACAATATATTTAATATTATATCTGAATCTAATACTAAAGATTCACATGCTTATTACTATGTCAATAAACAATATATACATATATGTCAATTTCTTACAAGTAAATCAGGAAACATGAGATTTTATGTTCATCATTATTTTACTACAATTGATGATTTTAAATTATAAATATATACTATGTATTCATAATTTAAGAAATTTTACGTGTAGGACATTTTACATCAATAATATAAATTGAATTTTCAGTTAATACTAAATATTCTGTTTCTACTTTATAAATTTTAACAATTGGACTTGTATATTCATCTTCACTTTTGACAAGCAATTTTTCGCCGTCCTCCTTGACGCCAATAATAATTTTTCCTTCTTGACTCAAGGTCCAATAATCTAACATTACTGGTTTATCTTCTACTATAGCTATTTTGCTTGAATGTTGTAAAGCAGCATTACAGGGTAGTCTATAATTACTACTTGATTCGCTTGCACTTCCAGTTGCAGAACTCGACATTTATAATTTATATCTTTAAATACTTTTTAAATACTTATTTAAATATTATTTATTTAACGTTCAATGATTATTATTATTATATAATTTAATTATATAATCATGAACAAATCAATTAATTCTATAGAAAATTACAAACAAGTATTAAAAGAACCTAATGACGTTATCATAAATAAATATTTAGATATCATATCAGAATACATTAATTTTTCAGTTGCAAATATTCATATTCAAAAAAATAACTACTTCAAATATGTTATTATAAAAGGAATTGAAACCATTCAATACGTATTTATAATGTTATTATTATACACAAAAAATCTTGATTTGACTCATCACCACTGTAGTAAAGCATTTTACTATTATATAGAATTTATTGGACAAGTTGGCGACGATAACCATGTCTTTTTACGATTAACATCAACCGATGCAATACTCTTTGTTTATAAAAAAACTATTTTTGAAATAAATGATGGTTTTAAACGAACATTTGAAAGTCCTATGAATGAAGAAAAAGAAAAATATGATACTATCAAATCAACCATCGAGTTATTTAATCTAATTATATTTAACACTTTTGATAAAGTTGATAATGTTAATAGTGCAGAAAGAAATAATATTTATCTCGATTCTTCATCATTATTAATAAAATCATTTTCTAAATTAATAACAGTAGAAGCATCTCTTTTATTTGATACAATTAAAACAATTCAATCATTTAATCATACATTAATATCAAACATTAATGAAAATGAAATTTATATAAATTCAGTTATTTATTTTATAAAAAAAATAATAAAAAAGTATGTATCAATGGATGATATAAAAAATAAACATATTATTGATTTTAATAATCCAGAAATTATATATAAATGTATTTCTATTATGTTTGATTGAAATTTAATGTAATTAAACGTTTTCTTGTTTTCTTATTGCTTTCTTTTTGTTCTTTTTGATTCTCATTATCAACATTTTGATATACATTTTGATATTCATTATGTAAAATATCTTTTAAAAATTCATAAATTACATTTAAAATATCTTCACTACACTTCCCAACAATTAACACGCTACCTGTTCTAAAAATCATAAATGACATTTCAACATTGTCATCTGATGAAATATCTTTTACTCCATCCTGTTTTTCTTTATTTTTATTATAGTAGAATTTACTCATTATTCCTGGATACGAACAAGGATCATAAGAAGTATGAAGATGATATTTATATTTCAATATGTCACATAATTTATCTCTATCTACATAATATCCACATGTAAAATTTGAATTTATTAAAACTGTTTCACATGGACAATCTCTTAAAGAAATATCTAAATTACAATCATTATTTAAAATCTCTAATACTTTATTTAAACATGCTTTTAATCCTTTGTCTGTTTGTATTCCAGGCAATTCTAATTTACCTGTATTAAAAATTTTAACATGTGATTCTTTAAAAATTCCGTTTTCATTTAACCTAATAATCAAAACAAAACAATTATAAAAAGCACTCTTTTGCTTACATCTATAACTCGTAATATCTTTTTTACTGATTCCTATACTAATTTTGCGAATATCTTTAAATTTTATTTTACCTTCAGGATTGCGAACATGTGTGATTATATGTTCATCGTAATATTCTTCATTTTTCAATTTATTTTGAGTTGATGAAATATCTACTTCATCTACAAAATTAAACTTCATTTGTTTTTTTATTACTCCTTCTTTTGGTGCAGCATACGACATTACATTTATTTTCCAAAAACACTCCTTCAGATTAATAGGTTTATTCAAATATGCAATTTTCGTTTTCGTCGATATGTAAATGTCAGACGATTTAGGAATATTTCCTAACACATTTCTTGTTTCATCTTTCATATCAAAAGATTGATTTGTTTCTATTTCACCATTGTCACAAAATGATAACCACGCCTCATCGCAATCATCCATTTTCTATTTATATATGTTTTTTAAATATATTTTTAAATCAATTTTAAAAAAAAATATAACCATATTTATATCATGGAACTTCCCAAAAAGGAACAGGATATCTTGAAGAATCCTATTAAAATTCAAAAAACTAATTCCTTTGATATTATTTTCGAACAAGCCGGATTAACTGGAAATTTTTTTAATCCTAATAAAAATACACCTCCTAATAGCTTTGTTAACAAATTAGAACATCGTATGAAAAATTATTATTATCTACTTAAAGATGAAGATAAGCTTCAATAAACAGTACATAATAAAGTAATGTGAATCACAATTTTCAAAATGAAATATATTACTAACAAATTTTAAAAAATCATCAGAAATAACCTTCTTTTGAACGATTAAATAAAAGATGTAATCCTTCAATATATTTATCTTTTCCATATTATATATTTTGCTGCATTCATTTAAATATATAACACATTTATCTATGTTTCCTTCTTCTATTAATTCTGTTAACTCATCCCATTCTGATCTTGTTATTATTTTACACAAAGACAAATTATCTTGATTACATTGCATAAAATTAATCATACTGCGTATATCAGATTTATGTATGTTTTGTATTGCTTCCAAATTATTATTTGTTATGTCCAAATTTTCTGAATCTGATATTTCTTTAATAAATTTTATTATATGATTTGATGGTAAATTATTAAATCTTAATCTAACAAATTCATTTTGCAGAGATTCATCTATTCTACTAACATAATTACAAATTAAACAAAAACGCACATTATCATTGTATGTTTGTAACAAGTATTTTAATGCTTGTTGTGCATTTTTTGTCATATAATCTACTTCATCTAATACAATAAATTTTATACCGACATTAAATAAACATTTACTATTAACAAATTGATTTATCTGATTCCTTATAATATCTATACCTCTTTCATCAGAAGCATTCAAATGAACCATTAAATCTTTATTCTTTTGATCATTTTTAATTTGAAAGGTATTTATTAGATTTATCATAGTTGTTGTTTTTCCAGTACCTGGTGGTCCGTAAAATAATAAATTTGGAAAATGATTTTCTGTAATTATATTTTCTAATATTTCTCTATTCAATTCATCTAAAACAATGTCATTAAGTGATGAAGGTCTATATTTTTCTACCCAAGGTATATTCTCCATTATTAAATATTTAATAATTTATGTTTAAATACTTAAAATATATATGAAAACTACTTAAATTACTAAGTATTAATTATCACAAAATGAACACAGAACCTAAAAAACGAGGACGAAAAAAAGGATCTACCAATTCTAATACGTCTACTGAACCAACTATACCTAAAAAAAGAGGCAGAAAACCCAAAGGAGGAAAAATTATTGAAGATAGTAATATTAAAGAAAATAACAATGAAATTGTTTCCAATGTAATTTTACATTTAAAATGTTCTAAAAATGATATTGATAAAGAGACTACTGATAATAGTATTTTATCACATAACTTATTTTCATCTAAAAATAATGAATTAGCATTTCAAAATATAGAAAATTATACAGACAATCAAAATGATCATTTTAATCAACAACTTAATTTAAATCAAACAAATACCAATATAAAAGAAAATAATGAAAACAATGAGTCTTCGTCTTTGAAAACAATACATACAAAATTAAAAGAATTACAATATAATTTACATACAAATAATATTTGTGACAAAAAATCGGCATGTTTTTGGTGTACATGTGATTTTGATAATCCACCTATTTACATACCTAAACATCAAATTAATAATAAGTATGATGCATATGGATGTTTTTGTAGTCCTGAATGTTCTGTTGCATATTTAATGAATGAAAATATTGATTCATCCAGTAAATTCGAAAGATACCAATTAATTAACAATATATACTCAAAAATATACGATTATAAGAAAAATATTAAACCAGCCCCCAATCCTCACTACACATTGGAAAAGTTTTATGGAAATTTATCTATTTCTGAATACAGAAATTTACTTCAACATGATAGATTATTATTTATTGTTGATAAACCATTAACAAGAATACTACCAGAATTACACGAAGATAATGATGATCTATTTTTATTAAATAATAGTAATAGTAATAATATAAGTTCTTCAAATTTAAAAATTAAAAAAAAATCAGCTCATGTTTCTAAAAATGATGTTGTCACGGAAAAATTTGGTAGTCAAAACAATTAAATAAATTTAATAATATTATTAATAAATTTATTTTTTATCTATTGCATCCATTGTTTCACGAATCATTCTGTATCTTTCTTGATTTGAAGATTTTATTTTAGTCTCCTTTTTAATATTAAGTAACCCCATATAATCTCTTACTACATTTTCTACATTTAAATCAAATTCTAACAATTTATCTTGTGCTTTTTTATCATCATAATCTGTTTGACGTTTTATTACATTTATTAATTCAGTAACATCTATTAATTCTTCTTTCTGCATTCTTATATATATTACTTATAAACTATATTTAAACTATATTAAACGAATTGTACGTTAATAAAATATATATGAGCCAGTCACTTAGAGATGAAATTTCAGAAAATTTTAAAGAAGCTAAACATAATTTATTTAAAAATTCCTATTTTTCTATTAAAATGATATTTTTAGAATCATTTGAAAACGCTATTTTACCTTTAGTGGATGAACTTGATTTGGTTTTAAAAAAAAGATTTGATGAATTATCTAATACATCAGATAAACTATTGAAATATCAATCATTAGTAGATAAAATAATTGAACATCCTTTAATTGATGATGAAATAAATTTTTACAAACAAAAAATTTGTAACTTGGAAAATGAGATTGAAAAAATTAAAAAATCTGGTAATATTACTCTTGAAATTGTAGATAATAAATGTAACGGTTGTGAAGAAAATCAACCGAATCAAATGGCCCACATGTACTCAGGTGGTTGTCTATATAATTCAGAATCTGATTCTGAATCTGAAAAAGATACAGCAGCTATTCTATCTGAAACAATTGCTTTAGAAATTAAACGCGAAAGAGACGAAGCATTAGAAAATATTAAAATTAAAAGTAATAATTTTAAAGAGAAGTTTATATATACGGATGATGGTGAAACAACTATATCTGTTGAATCTGAAATTAATAGAATAAATAATAAATATGAAACATTGTTTAAAAAAGAAAAAGAACAATTCGTTGTTAAAAAGAATGAAAATGGTAATTGGAATGCAGCAGTTGAAGAAGAAGAGGAAGAGGAAGAGGAAGAGGAAGGTCAAGGAGAAGAAGAAGAAGAAGAAGATGAAGATGAAGATGAAGAAGAAGTTGAAATTAATGAAAGACCTAAAGATTTCATAACAAAAACTATTGAAAATAAATCACTTACACAAGAAGAATTTAATAGTCTTACTCCTTTGGTTCAAAAATTATGGTGCGATAATAATAATAATAAATTTAAAGAAATTAATAAAAAAGAGGAAGTAGAAGAAGAGGAGGAGGAAGTAGAGGAAGAGGAAGAGGAGGAGGAAGTAGAGGAAGAGGAAAAGGAAGAGGAAGAGGAAGAGGAAGAAGAGGAAGAGGAAGAAGAGGAAGAGGAAGAGGAAGAGGAAGAAGAGGAAGAAGAAGAAGTGTTTGAAATAGCTGCTAATGGTAAACTATATTATACAAACAATGAAGAAAACGGTTCTATTTATGAAATAAATAAAGATATGTCTCCTGGAGAAGAAATAGGTAAAATTAAAAATAAAAAAGCATTTTTTTTCGCTTAATATAATAAATGGCAATTGTTAATAAATTATGTTCACCAGCAATTATATATCTTATATTTGCATTAACACAAATTATAATTGATATCTTCAAATCTCTATATAATCAAGCATTTTTTAAATTTATACAAATGGTTTTTTTCACATTACTGCTTCATATTTTATGCTCGCGTGGTTTAGGAATTGTATCTTGGATTATTGTTTTTATACCTTTTATTCTTATGACCGTAATTACTACAATACTTATGTTAGTATTCGGATTAAACCCAGCCGAGGGAGATTATACAGTAGATGTTGATGAGACAGGAGATGATGACGATGATAACGATGATGATGATGACGATGATAAAGACGACGATGATAATGAAAGCGATAATGATGAAAAAGACTATGATTTTGATGAATTAAATGGCGACAACGGAGATAGTAATGAAAATGATGACAATAAAGAAATCATTATAGTTAACCCCGAACAAAGAAAGGCTTATAAAATAGAAAATTTAAGAAATCGTGAGACAAATAAACCAACTAATTTAAATGTTACTGATACAACTACATTTATTAAAAATATTTCAAGAAGAATTTAAAAGTATTTTAAAAAGAATTTAAATAATTGATAATTAATTAATTATATGCGTAATTATCAATACGAAGAATTCGATATTAAACCTCTTGTTACATCTTTATTGTGGATTATTTTTTTAGCTCAGGCAAAAGCACAAATTTTATTTAATAAAATACATACCGAATACTTATTACCAACATTTAATTATGTAGAAAAATTCTTAAATTTAAATAGTAACGATGAAAATAATTCTGAAGATAATCAATCAGTTGAAAATTATTGTGGTTTTAAATTTATTTCTTGCAAATTAGAATACCAGCAAACAAAATCATTGACTATAGAATTAAGTGATTCTGACTACATTATAGGAAACAAATTATTTACAAAATTATGGATAAAAAATTATATTGAAAAAAATTGCGAAGATCATATAATCTTAGATACTGATAATTATAAAATTGAATTTATTGACCATAATATAAATCCAATAAATATTAGCTGTGAAGAATATGTAATTTTGGATAAAAATAATTATATTATCAAAACTATTTAAAAAAAATTGATTACATAATACATATTATGAATGTTTCAACCAACATGTCAACTTCCCAGCAAGACAACTTTCATAAACTTAACTCTAATTGGACTCTTTATTCGCACTTACCACATGATACCGATTGGTCATTAAAAAGTTATCAAGAAATAACAGAAATCGACACAATCGAAAAAGGTATTAGTGTGATTAAACATATTCCAGAAAGAACGGTACAAAATTGCATGCTATTTATAATGAGAAATAAAATAAAACCCATGTGGGAAGACACCGACAACCGCCAAGGTGGATGTTTTTCATTTAAAGTTACTAATGCAATTGTTGCTTCCGTTTGGGAAAGATTAGCATATACATTGATTGGTGAAACTTTATTTAAAGGTGATAAAAACTCAAAGGTAAATGGAATAACAATATCACCAAAAAAAAACTTTTGTATAATTAAAGTATGGATGAAAGATTGTTCAAATCAAAATCCATTTGACATGAATTTATTTGATGGACTAACATCAAATGGATGTTTATTTAAAAAACATGCTCCTGAATTCTAAATAATCTATAATTTAAATTTTTTAGAATTTATATTCTACAACTTGATAAAACTGAATTAATTATAAATATGTTTATAAAAATTCGTAATTGCTCGATAACGATGAGCTTTCGTTGCATTTGGAAACATTCGTAAAAATGTCCCATAAGATGGTGGCGCTTTCAAAGTGAATGTAAAAAGAATAGAAGGACAAGATTTACTTTTAAAAATCATAATATATTATAAATTATTATAATTTTTTTTAAAAATGCTTACATTGAAGGTAAAGGTGCTAAACATAATTTTATTTCGCCTAAAGATGCAACATGATATTTAACAACCAATGGCAAATCGTTTTCTAAATACATTTCTATTTGATTACAAAGATTAGTACATTTAATAAAATAACCCAAATTTTTAAGAGAAAATTCACCTTGAATAATCTTAGAAGCATCAGGTTTCAATTGAAATTCCAACGCTCCATCTGATTCGACACGTCTAATTTCTGCAGTTGCAAAAGAACCAGAACACTTAAAAATTAATTCATTTGCAAGAGATTTAATCTCCAATTTATCAGATAATGGACTTAAATCACGAATAATTTTTTGAAAATCACTTGATGGTAAATTAATAATTGATGAAAACTCAACATTTGGAACTTGAAGCTCTTCGTGATCTGGCTCAATTAAACGAAGTTTTTGTGTTTTACATTGTTTAATATCACCATTTTCAAATTTAAGACCCAAGTATGATGTTACACCATCTTGATAATCTTCATTTTCAATATAAATAGTAAGCGTATCATCATTATCAATTGAATTAATTAATTTAAATAAATGAAACATATTTACACCAATAATAATTTTATCCTTCTTACATTCATATTCTTCAAAATTTTCCGCTTGTAAAAATAAATGAGCTAAAATTGTATGCGATTTATCCATATTAATTATTCTAATACCATCTTTTTGAAAAGTAATATTTGTTTCCAATAAAATATCTTTTAAAGCAATCATCAAAGTCCTGAAAGGAGCAATTTGAACAGTTTTAATTGTTAATACATTGTTGTCATTAGTTGACATATCTATTAATATATTTATTTGTTGCTCAAATCTTTAAATACTTATGAAACTATTATTTAAACGCATTAATTTTCTATTAAATTGATTTAAAATAATTCAATTGTAATATATCATTAATAGTATGGACAATGAATTATATTCTGACTTATCAATTAATTTATCAAAAAAAATAGATAAAAATACGAAACAACAAGAAGGAATTTATTTTTCATCAAAAAATACAATAAATCATGCCACACAAATTATTCGACCATTTATCAAAAATAAAATGACTATATTAGAACCATCATGTGGAACATGTGAATTTATCAGTAAATTGGATAATGAAGTTAAACAATGCAATATTGATTGTATTGAATTAAATAAAACTATTTTTAATGAAATTCAATCATTAAAATTCAAAAATACAACAAACATTATACATCATGATTTCCTTACTTATAATGCTGACAAAACATATGACTTAATTATAGGAAACCCACCTTATTTTGTTATTCCTAAAAATTCAGTCGACAAAAAATATCATCCTTATTTTTCAGGAAGACCTAACATTTTCAATATATTTATTGCTAAATCATTGGAATTACTGAAAAAAGACGGTATTTTATGTTTTGTATTGCCTAAACCATTTCTAAACTGCATATATTATGATAACATGCGTTCCTATATTTATAACAACTTTCAAATTATTGCAATCGAAGAAACAACCGAAGCTAAGTTTATAGACACTTCACAAGAAACTATCATATTTGTAGTACAAAACTCGAAACCAAATAGCAATGATAACTTTACAATTATGAAAAGTAATTTTACTATATTTCAACATAATGATTGTATTACCTCTATAAAAGAACTGTATAATAATAGTACTACATTAGATGAAATGAATTTTAAAGTTTCTGTAGGTAAAATAGTATGGAACCAAAAAAAATCTGAACTGACTGACGATAACACCAAAACAATGTTAATTTACAGTTCTAATATGGAAAATGGAAAAATTGTTGATAAAGAATTTAAAGATGTGAATAAAAAACAATACATCAATCACGAAGGTACTACTGACATATGTTTAATAGTAAATAGAGGTTATGGAAATGGTGAATATAAATTTAATTATGCATTAATTAATCAAAAAAAACCGTACCTACTTGAAAATCATGTTATTTGTATTTCACCACAAGTTAAAATGCCAAAAACAAAATTAATGTCACAATATCAAAAAATTATGAGATCTTTTGATAATGATAAAACACAACAATTTATTAAACAATATTTTTCCAACAATGCAATCAACGTCACTGAACTACAACATATATTACCCATATATTAACTACCATAAATATATATGACTTAACAATTTGGCAGTGTATTTTCCGTTTGAATTACGCTTTTCTTTTTCAATTGCTTTTCCGCGTTTTACTGTTCCTGAATGACGACTAAAATAACGACCCATTCGTTGTTTATCACCATGATTCTTATATGAATAATATTTTAACGGAGTTGAATCTCTATATTGTGGATAATCCTTATGACCAAAACTAATTTTTCTATTCTTTTTTGTTTTATTATTTCTAACATAAGCTGTATACTTCTTCTTACCTGGTCCACGTTCAATTTTTGTTACTTTTTCTTTCATTTTAGTGGCACCACCTATAAATGTTTTTGCAACTTTTCTTGTTCCAAATCCATGTTTACCTTTTGATCTCTTTGCAAGTCTTAATGCTTTACTTGTTTTACTACATCCACTCTCCAAAATTTTAAAATCAACTGCTGCTGCTTTACCTCCTGTAATTGAACTTGCAAGACGAGCATAACCCCATGAATGACCTGTTTGATTAGGTCTTGAACCTGATGAAAAATATGCTCCTTGACCCTTTTTAACT
>MDSY01077719.1_pt1 | contig 13291 bp, 9 predicted proteins | sample 811131 | NCBI WGS metagenome assembly MDSY01 (sample SAMN05326643, study PRJNA326480) | marine metagenome | isolation source: seawater | place: Atlantic Ocean: South West | collected 2010
CGGCGTAACGCGCGTGTCGCGAACAGCACGAAGCACGCGAGGCTCGTGTCCACCGGATCGAAGTTTGTCTGCGGCGGTGTCGGTGTAGTCGACCGCGACGCGGTGACCGCCGAGGCGACCGCTGCTTCCCAGTACGTCGCCGCGACCTGGGCGGAGACGAAATCCCCGATGCGGCATTGCATCGTCGACACCCGCGGCGTGCACTTCATGTATCAGTTCAGCGAGAACAAGCCCGATGGGTTCCGCCTCGCGGCCTTCGAGGCTGCTGGCGTCTGCGTGTACATGTCTCGCCTGGCAAAGAAACTCGAGGTCGCCGTCGTCCCCGAGAAGGAGGAGGCCGTCGCCACGACCGAAACCGTTCCCGAGCCCATTGAATCGGTCGCCGAACCCGTCCCTGAGGTCGCACCGCCTGTGACACCCTCCCCCGTGCTGGAGCCTGAGATGCTGAGCGCACAGGACATCACCTCGAAGCCACCGATGGCGTCTTACGGTGAAAACGCCGGCAAGAGTGGCGCCGCGGTGTTTGAGCGCGGCGGCGGTATCGCGTCTTGGCACGGTTGGACCGAGGGCTACGAGGTCGACCTTGTTCTCGAGGTCGATGTTCCTGTGGAGGGCTCCACCGATCCCATCGCCGTGGGAGTATCGTCCGTATCCCGCGGGCGCCAGGCCCTGAAGAGCGGAGCCGCTGTGTTTGGTGACGGCGTCGGCACAGTCACGTTCAGCGAGGCCGAGTTGCAGACGCCCGCGCCCGCGCCCGAAACCGAAGCTCCCCAGAAGCCGATGTTGACCGTGGGTGAGGCTCGATCTGTCAGCAGCGGCGGTGTTGCGTTCGAGGGAGGAGCCGGGGTTGGAGGTGCACGCTGGAACTCTCCCAAGGGGGCAGAGGCTGCGTCTGATGAACCCGCAGCCGGCGCCGCGGACTCTGCCCAGGAGCGGAAGGTTGACGTGCAGACCGTCGTCGTCTGGGGATTGTGCGCGGCGATCTTTGCGTACAAGATATTCTTTGCCCGCGTGTAGATGATTAGACATCCAATATGTCTCGAGAGTAATATGATACATGTAGTAAGACTGTGCACGTCCGTTCGCCAGCGCCATTGTTCCCAGGCTTTTGAAATAACATCAATCATCTTTCGGATCTGGGAGCCAGTCGCGACGACACCGTCGCCCCCCGATCGATGTCCGGTGCGCTTCCGACGGCTACAGCGTTTCGTCTGCTCCGCCGCCAGGTCAATTTCTCCCCTAGATCCAGCTCATTCGGATCGAGTTCTCCTCGCTTGAGTGCGCAGCAACCTAGCGCATCCTTCAACACCGCTTCACTCAAGTGGAACCGCGTCACCGATACTCGCGGCGCTTTGCGACTGAACGGCACCGTATCAGCGGTTGCTTCCTTCACTTCGCTTTCCTTTTCTGGCGCGTCGTCTTCACCGACGTTCAGCGGACACAGGACGCACTTCCAGCTTCAGATCCAGCGAAAGCACCGTCGCGCCTTCGCAACAACCGTGATGGCTTCCTCGACGCACGACGCTCGTGTGGTGACGTACAACGTGCTGTCTAGCTCTCTCTGCGAGCCAGGGTACTTCACTCATTGCGATCCTGATGATCTGCATCCGCCAAACCGTCTGGCCAAGCTCCTGACCAAGCTTGAGCCGGAGATGGCCAAGGGGGCGGTGATCGGCCTCCAGGAGGTGTCGCAGAAGTGGGCGGGCGAGCTGCACGTGTTCTTCGCAAAGCGTGGCTATCACATGATCTGCTCGCTGTACGGCAAACCGTTCAACGGGTACATGGGCATCGCGCTCGCCGTTCCTTTGGACAAGTATGACGTGAGCAAGGTTGACATCTCGCGCTGCAGCGATACCAAGAAGTTGCCGAGGGAGCCCAAGCCCGGGATGTTGCAAAAAGTCATCAACTACCCCGTCAACCTCTATCGCAAGGTATCTGGCGAGCGTCCTCCTCAGACCGACTGGCAGCTGGCTAGGGGACGGTTCAATACTATCATGTATGCGTCGCTGAAGTGCAAGGAATCAGGAGCGGAGTTCGGAGTTGCGAACTACCACATGCCGTGTATGTTCCGTAACCCGAAGGTTATGACTATCCACTCGCAGCTCGCGGCTATGTATGCGCAGCAGCAGTCTGGCAACCTCCCGGTGATCCTCATGGGTGACTTTAACCTCAAGCCAGGTGACGGGGGATACGATCTCATCACGACGGGCACGATCGCGTCGGACCACGAGGCTGCGCCGGTAGCTCCCGAGGGCGGGGAGTGGTCCACGTCGTTGAAGTATCCGATGCAGAGCGCGTACAAGGTGGCCAACGGCGCCGAGCCGGACTTTACCAACTTTGCGCAAATCAAGGATGACCCGCAGTTCATCGACACCTTAGACTACATCTTCATCTCCCCGAAGATCGAGGTGGCTGAAGTGCTGCAGCTTCCCCACAGGAGCGAGGTGAAGGGGCCGTTTCCGGCGCCAACTGAGCCGTCGGATCACATCCTTCTCGCGGCTACACTTCGTGTGTGAAGCACGAGCCCCTCTGCGTTAGGTCCTCAATAGAAATCGTAACGAAATAATTCACCGATCAATAATGTAACGCGCAAACCCACTCAAGAACTCGTCGGTTTGTCGTTCCACGGCGTGCTGGTTCCTGGCAGGAAAAATACCAGCAGCTGAGATTTCTAGTCTTGCACAGTGCGGGGAGAACAGGCGAAGAAGGTCCGCGGCCATCGGGGCTTGCCGGCTGCATTTTGGGGATCGATAGGTGCATAGAGGGTCGCGCATGTCATCCTTACGTCGGCGGATCCCGATACCTCCTCAACCTCCGGAGACCCAGACGATGTCCAGCTCGGGCGATTTCTCTGGCCCGGGGCGTGAGCAATCGCGACCAACGAGGAACTTCCCGATATCGAGAATCGCCGTAGTCGCGCCTCAGCTCGTATGGATGATGAGTGTAGTCCTAGGAATGGCGACATATCGCGGGAATTACGGTAGCAGCGACACATCGTCGTACCTACCTTTGGCATGGTACGACGGAATTTTCATTCACGTTGGGCCACTGTTGCCACTCATACCTTTAGCGACACGTGCCATGGCTTCGTTCTTATCCGGTGCATCGAACATGACGAAAGATGTGTCCCCAGCACGTGCCGGTATCGTGTATGTTTTAGCAGCGTCAATCCGCCTCTCTGTGTACTTTGCAGCAAGGGTGTTCGGCGGTGATGCTATGTCGGACCATGTTTTCTTGGGCGCTTGCGTGTTCTCTGCGGCACACGCGGAGGCTGTGGCTGGACTTGCGCTGCTGGCTCGACTGGTTGTGATGAAGTCGACAGTGTTTGCGACTATATCAGCAGCAATGGTGGTGCTCCAATCCTTGTGTCTGATGGGGCTTCAGTGTGGCGATTCATGGTTCACCGCCATCTATTTCCACATGCCCGGCGAGACCATGGTAAGCTTGGTTCTTGGGATGCTGACATGCCAGGCCCTCACGATGGCCCTGGTGATTGCTCCCGCGGCATCCGCCCTGGAGCTTGCTGTCATGGCCTTGCGAGAATCTCGGGATATTGGAGGTCGGTTGGGGTGAGAAAAGTTTAATAGTCAACCAAATGGGTTTTATTCACTTTAGAATCGTCTATGCGTAGCGGTGGTTAAGTGTTCGCTGGCTCCCAATCGTTGTTGGTCGGGAACCTGACGAAGGGCTTGGCCTTCCCCAGGTACCCGCGGGACGACCGGATGCTTCTGCCGCGGTACGGCCTCGGGGGGTTGATTTGGCCTGCATGGGACTGGTGCGAGCCGAGCCGGTCTGTCGCTTGGCGGGTGTGGACACTTCCTCCGCCGGAGGACTGCCACCGGTCCTTGCAGCGAGAGAGGCCCTCGATGCGCGCATCGCTTCCAGCGCAGCCTCTCCTTCCTGAATGGAACGCCTCGTCCCGTTCTCCATGCGCGCCGGTTGCCTGGGGCTCTTGAAAGGGGAGCTCAAAGACGCCGCGAGAGCCGCTGCGGCAAGTTTAGCGGGCGACGGTTTAGGCGTTCCATCAGCCGACCAGTCCCCGCGCGCCACGCTCGCGGCGGCGTGTGCCGTAGCTGCCACCGCCACAAAGGCATCCGAAGCGCGGATAGGGCTACCCTCAAACTCCTCGCTCATCTCCACGGGAGAGTTTCTTCTGCTCCGAGTGGGTGACATCATGCTCTGCGTTGGAGCCGACCTGGGGGGCGTCATGTGCGGTTCACCCACGTCCCTGCGGCTGTGAACATGCCTGCGTTGGCTCTTCATTGACGCCGGAGCGCTGGGAGCGCTGCTCTCATCGTCGGAGGAAATTCTGCACAGATCATCTTCGTCAGAGGAGGAGATGTCCATGGCACCAGCCATTCTCTCGCTGTGCCCCGGGTGGGTGGCGACGCGAGACATGCGGCCCCCCTTCGATCGAGCGCGCGAGAAGTCACCCCCTTCGGAGAGACGCCTCGCGGGCCGGGGCGCCATCACCTCGGTAGCATCGTGGTCGACATCGAGGCGGCGAGCGACCGTCGATGTTCTGGGCTTGCCGAAGTCAACCGCAGTGGCCACCGGCACGACCGAAGCCGTGACCGGCGCTGCAACGGGGGTCCTGCCTTCGAGATCATTTTGCTCCCGAGGCGTCGGTGACTTTGGTGGCGTTCCGTGTCCGTGCCAAACCCACTGTCCCTCCCCGGTTGGATGATCCACTGCTGTTGTTTCGGGCTCCGAGAGGTCCAGTTCCGTGTCTCGCTCGCTCATGGAGGGCAAAAACTCATTCCTGTTGGAATCTTGGAGAGCCTCAACCTCCGCGGCTGCTTCCGCAGCAGCCGCGGCGAGCCTGTCACGCTGGGTTGATACAGGTTTGCGGGTCTTTGAAGGCGCTTCATCCAACATAGGACGACCCTTCACAACCACACCCGATCCAGCCTCACGGTCCCGACGCAGCGCGCGCTCGAGCGGGGTGTCCCTCTGGTCGTCGATGTCCGTGTCGACGGCGGCGTTGAAATCCGTATCGACCTCGTCCTCAGAAGTCATCTGCACGACGGTGACACCGACGGAGCGCATGGCGGCAGTCATGGACTGGGTGGATGCTTCCTCGCGTTCGCTGTTGATGCGGATCGACTCGCGGAGAGCGTCAAGCTCGCCGCGGGCCGTCGCGGCCTCGGCACGAGCCTGAGCGAGAGCCTCCGCAGCCTCCATCTTCGCTTCCTCACCGGCTTCGAGCGCCGCAAACGCAGCCTCAGCCTCCGCCGCGAGCTCCGCGGTAGCCTCCCTTTCGCGCATCATGTTAATTTCACGCTGGGCCGCAGAGTGTTCCTTTTCGAGCACCTCGGCGCGACGCATGGCCTGAGCGGCAGCGTCCTTGGACTCGGATGCGGCCCTCTCGAGCACCTCGACGCGACGGACGGCCTGAGTGGCGGTGTCCTTGGACTCGGAGGCGGCCTTTTCGAGCATCGAAAGTTTCGACTCTGCCAACTGTGCGCGTTGCTCAGCCTCGGCGTACTTCTCCTCCCATTCCTTCTCAGTTTCGGCGACATCTCCCTCCCTCTCCTCCTCCGCACGAATGAGGGCACGAGAGGCGGCCAACTTAGCCTCAGCAGCCATGGCCTCAGCCTTGGCCTGTTTGGCCTGAGCTTCAGCTGCGGCGTGCCTCGCCTCCGTGAGCTTCTCTTCCCATTCCTTTTCCGTCTCGAATTCGTCTTGCTCCCTTTCCTTCTCCGCTTCCGCAAAGGCTGTGAGCTTGGCGTGGGCTTCGGCGACGGCGTCAGCAGCCGACTGCTTCGCATCGGCAACGGCGAGGGCAGCCGACTGCTTTGCGTCAACGGCGATCTGCTGAGCCTCGGCGAGCGCGGCCTCCGCGTCCGACCTGACGCGTTCGGCGGTCCCGTTTGCTTCAGCGACCATCTCTTCAGCCTTGGCGAGCTTAGCGTCAGCCTCAGCCGCCGCGCGCTCAGCATACTCCGAAGCCTCGGCTGCTGCGCGCTCGGCGTCAGCCAGCTTGGATGCCGCTTCAGCTGCGACTTGCCGCGCCTCAATGAGCTGATCCTCCCTGGTCTTGTCCGACTCGACGAGTTCGACCTTCGTGGCCTGGGCCGACACCTTCTCATCCTCCATCGCCTTCAGTGTGGCCTGAAGCTTAGCCTCCCTTTCGGTGAGCTCGGCTCCTCTGGCCCGCAGCTCGACGAGATCCTTCTGCGCGGCGTCGCACTCAGCCTGGAGCATGGCGACGCGTTGAGCTGCACGTTCGGCAGTCGCCGTCGCCTCGTCCGCGACCCTCTCGGCTTCCCTCAGTTTGGATGTCCACATGTCGGTGTTGCGGGTGAGGGCAGCCTCAACAGCAGCAGCGGTGCCGGCTGCGGCGGTGGATGTGGCGGATGAGAGGATGGCGACTGATCTCTCTCGCTGCTCGAGCAGCTCTGTGTTCATCCCCTGAAGATCCTCGATCTCGCGCTCAGCCTCCTCGAGCATGCCCTCTAGCTGGAGCACTCGCTCGTTTTTCGCAGGCGATGCGGGTTTCTCTTCGTCCTTTTCCTTCTTCGGCGAAGACTGGGGTGTCCCGGACTCAAACGGCGCGCCGGCCAGCATGGCCACCTTCTCATCCTTCTCCCCATCGCTCACGGCGTCGCCTTCCTGGAGCCCAAGAGCATCGGCCCAGCTGTCCTGGCTGTCGTGCAGAGAGCTTCTGGCGGGTTTTGACACGACGGTAGTGTCGAGCTCGCGCTGAAGCCGAGCAGAGTACTCGCGCTCTTCGTTGAGCTTTGCCTCCAACATCAACACCTTTTCAGAAACTTCAGTCTCCGTAGCGACGAGAACCGCGGGGATGGGTGCATCACCACGAGCCTCAAGAAGCAGTGCTTCGAGCTTGCGTCTGGCGGCTCGTTCGGCTGCGAGTTCATCCGCCGCCTTGGCCGCATCGGCTGTCAGCTGTTCACGCAGACGGCGAAGTTCGGAGCCGTATCGTGCGCCGGCGTCGGAGCCCTCGGCGTCCTCGAGCTCGCGGACGCGCTCCTGAAGCCAGTTGTTATGTTGCGCAGCCTCGGACTCGCGGGCGGCAGCGACCGCGGCTGACTCCTTCGCCTCTTCAGCCTCGTCGGAGGCGATCTTGGCGGCCTTGTCCGCGGCCGCGCGCAATTCAGTTTCGCGCTCGCCGATGTCGCGCCACTTCGCCGCCTCAGCCTCAGCCTCCGCCGCTACCGACTCGGCGCGCTCGCGAGAACTGCGGGCGTTCGCGGCGTCTCTTGCCTCCGCTTTCGCTCGCAGTCTAGCCTGGGCCGCTTCCAGGGAGAGGGTTTCCACCTCGCCGCTAGCCGCGGCGGCGATCGCAGCTGCGGTGTCTTCAGCCCGACGAAGCGCCGCGGCTGCTTCCCTGGCGCGCTCCTCAGCCTCCGCCGTCGCGCGGGCCGCCTCCTCCAGCTCTGCCGTCGCTTCATTGAGGAGTTCGCCTCGGAGGAGGTCGAGGGAGCCGTCGTGTAGACGAGTACCCGAGAGAGATTCCGCTCCCTCGAGCGTCCACACCCGAGCGCGAAGTGCCGCCGCCTCGGACTCGGCTTCGTTTCGCGCCCACTCAGCCTCCTCAAACCGGGCGCGCGCCTTATCCAGGGCACCGTCAGCGGTCCTCAGCGCCAGCCTGAGCTCGGCTACGCGCCTGTGAATCGTGGCCTCCTCCGCGCTTGGATGAATCGTCGACAAGATGACGGTGTTGCCTGCGTTGTCGGGCGTCTCAGTGTCAGAGTCGCGCCTCCTCCTGAGCCAGCTGTGCTCGGCATCTTCCTCCGCGGTGACAGACTCGGGCACGTTGAAATCCCGCTCGCTGATCGACTTGAGGCTGGCGCGCAGAGGCGTGTGTTCCTCCACGACGTCAAGCTCGAAGCTCGAGTCCATGGTGTCGTCTCCTGGCTGTCTTCCGCTCGCGGAGCTCGCCATGGACAGCGGACTGAACAACACGGTGTTTGGACTCTTCCCAACAGCGGTCGTCTTTCCTTTCGCCAGGGGAGTGCGCTCCGCGTCGTATCCCTCGGCGCCGTAAGATGCGTGACCATCGTCGTCTTGCATGATCTGAGGATGCGTCGTTTGGAGAGGGATATACGGTCAGGTGGCCGAACGATTACGTGCATGAGAGGGGCGAGTCAAGGGGAGTGCTGGCGAGATCGTGAATCGTGGTGTTCTCCGAGGAGAAAAGGCGGCAAAATCAAGCCGGCGCGCGGGCCGATCCCTGGGCCGACTTCGACCGCAGTGGACAATCTGGGGCATCTCACCGTTCGTTCAAGAGCAGGTACGAACTGCTCCTTCGGGTTGAGATCACTGACACCGCCTATGCCAAACGACAGGCGGTGACCGGTGCTCTTCACATAGGTGCTGCTCGTCATCGAGCCTTGCTGCTGCTCTCCACCCCGATCCGCTCCAAACCCTGAGACGACACCCATCCCTGACAACCACGAAGCGGGGTCTCGCGCGCGGCGTTTCAATGCGTCCTAACTCTTCGCGATGAGCCGCCAGTATCCGCAATCCACGTCGTCAAGCGGTCACGGCGCCCGTCGGCGACCAGAGTATTGACCCTGCTCTGAGAAAATGGCGGCAAAAAAGCGACATTTTTAAAAACGACGACCAACCGGTGGAATCGTATTTATGGTTAGCGTCACCACGGATGCATGTCTTTCGATGAGTCCTAACTGCTAATTCCCGGATTTGTGTGTACGGAGCCAGTCTGCCAGTGCACGTAGTGTCGTGACGAGTCGCTCACTTTGTGGGGCGGTGGGGCGCCATGGCAGACATCGTCACTCAACTTCAGGATTCGGTGAACGAGATCAATGGCATGTTTTACAACTGCACCGGCATGCTGCAGAGGGATGCCAAGCCGGCCGGGACGACGGCGGACGGCGAACTCAGCGACGCGCTGCCCGACGATGGCCTCGAGGCGAGCGAGAAGCAAATAAAGGTGCGAGCTCCATCCTCCTTCCCTCCCGGATTTCCCTTCCTCGCACGCCCGAAACGACCGGTGAATGCCTCAGAGACTGACATCTACGTTCTATCATCGCAGGAGATGGCAGCGGCTTTGATCCAGCAGAGCAGGAAGATCGACGAGCTCGCCTCTTTGCTCCCAGAGGTGGATCTGGACGAGCCCGCGCAGCTGGGGAGGATAGCCAAGCTTCAGGCGGAGAACGACGAGCTGGACAAGGAGCTGGCGCGGGAGTTGGACGCATCGGAGAAAGTTCTGTCGAAGGCGACGGCGGCGTTCGAGGCTGCGACGAACAAGGTCTTGCTCACTGAGGAAAAGCCCTCGACGACGTCGAAGTAGCGCCCGTTCTGTTGGTTTTTAGCTTTAGGTCACGCGGTTGAATAGCGATTACCCGTTAGATTCACCCCGTTGGCGATGCGTCCGGTCCCAGACGCACCCGAGTCCCTCTGGTCCCGTTAGTCGCGGCACATGGATCGCACGATGACACCATTAAAAACGGACGCTGCGCGGCGGTGTTGTGAACAGAAGTAGAATTACATCGTCAAGGGTTTCCCGCGGTGGGCCCTCTACCAAACGATCTCGTCCGAGTGGAACGAGAAAAGGCGCTAATTTACTTGAGGAGCGAGGTGACCTCCTTTTCCACCGCCTTCTCGTCCATACCCTCGAGAGAAGCCTTCTTCTCCATCCCAAAGTCTGCGAGGACGGGGGTCGGATGGGGACTTTGGTCAGACAAAGGGGACACTTGATTGGATGGATGGTGGGCATCGGCGGGGAGCGACGCGGGGGTCGCGGTGGCTGGGTTCCACGACGCGATGGGCTGAAACGCCCGCGGGGTCGGAGGTGTGCGTACCTTGACGAACGACGATGCCACCCTCCACACCGCTCGCCTCGCGGATAAGAATAGGCGTCGCGGGGCTCGCGGCTTTCATGTTCTTGTAGCTCTTGAGCAGGAAGTTCCGGACGCCCTCGCTCCCCTTGGACGTCTGGCAGAGGTGAAACCGGATCTCCTGCACGGCCTTGAGGCCGGCGAAAGCAGCCTTGGACATGGCGACGCTCCCAAACAGACACGCACCGAGGAACCGCGTTCCGTGCTGTGGGCCATCCGCCGTCGAGAGAGCCCGTTGGTTCACACTCGTGTCTCACCCAGAGTTTCGCGCCGAGCCGGTCTAACTAATTTGCCCATACGCAAAATAGGTACGCAACTGACTCAAGAATAATAACTCAAGCACTCGCCATAGATTTTCGAGAGCCAAAAACATTTGGCCCTTAAGGCCCAAGCCGCGCGCTGGGCGACCCTCTTGTTTAGGCGCAGTGACAACCCACAGGGTCGTTGCCAAGATGTCGAACACCTCTTGCACCCTCCGCACGCGCAAGTTCATGACTAACCGTCTGCTTAGCCGTCGCCAGTTCGTGAGTGCCCGATTCCCGGACAGCCACCCGGGCGGCTCCTAGCTTTCTCACCGTACAACCGGTGTTTTCCGGCGATTTCATCCCCGGAGAGGCGCGCCGCACGAGGCGAGCGCGCCATGATTGAAGCACAATACTGACCGTGACGTTTCTAACCCTCTTCCCACGCAGATCCTCGATGTTCTCCACCCCGGCCGCGCCAACGTGCCCAAGGTGAGCGCCATCCCCGACCGAGACCTCGCTAGGGTTTTCGGGTTTTCTCCAAGCGCTTTGCCCTAAAATACTCGCGGGGCGAACTGGTGACTGACCTCCTCCCTCCCTCCTCCTCTCGTTTCTTCCTCAGTCTGAGCTCCGCGAGAAGCTCGCCAAGATGTACGATGTCTCGGACAACGCGTGCGTCAGCCTCTTCGGCTTCCGCACTCAGTTTGGTGGTGGCAAGTCCACCGGGTTCGGTCTGATCTACGACAACATTGACGCCATGAAGAAGTTCGAGCCCAAGCACCGTGTGATCCGTGCGGGCCTTAAGCAGAAGGTTACCCAGTCCCGCAAGCAGATCAAGGAGAAGAAGAACCGTGTCAAGAAGCTTCGCGGTTCCGCGAAGAACAAGGTCATGTAAGTTCTTTGGGGTGGAGTTCTTTGGGGGGCGACTTGACGCTATTGGCGCTGGTTGCAAACTGGGTCGCAAGTACTGGTTTTTTGCCATCAACTTAGCTGAATGGAATAAAGCGAGTGCAGTGACCTACTATTAACGTATCGTTCGTCTCGCGCCCGCCGACGACGTGAGCGTCGTCCGTAGCCTCTCGCCTGGCGCTCGCGGGGGGTTCGCATCGTCGATGTTCAACTAATATTTCTGTCGTATTAAAACGCTGGAGGGCATCCTTGTCCTCAAGCCACGAGTGTCGCACCTCCTCGATTCCCCAACTTAAAACAGGACGCCGCCGAGCTCCTGCGCACGCTCCTTCTCGAAAGTCTCGAAGTACTGGTAGATGATGGTGACGGCGAGCAGGATACCGGTTCCGCTCCCGATTGCTCCCATGAAGTCAGCCACGACGGTGAGCATGCCGATGCACATACCTCCGAAAGCCGCGGCGGTGGGGATGTAGCGGTTGAGCTCCTTCTGGAGGGAGGACTCGCGGTGACCCACCATGAACATCTGCTGCTGCTTGAGCTGCTTGGCGACATCGCGCGCCGAGGAGCCGGAGACCTCGATCCAGGTCTTGGAGAACAGGGCGCACGCGCTGAGCATGAAGGTGAGGTAGAAGACGGCGTGAAGCGGGTTCGCCGCGATGTCCCTGAGGCTGGTGGGCGGGGAGATGTAGTACGCCAGGCCGCCCACGGGGATGAACTGGCCGGTGCTCTCGGACTCCTGCCAGCGGCCGAGGAGCTGGATCAGGAAGTTGCCTCCGTAGCGCTTGTACAGCAGCTGGGAGATGAAGTAGAGGTTGGACACCAGCGCGGACTGCAGGATGATTGGCATGTTCGACGTGTAGAAGAGCTTGATGGGGTAGGTCTGCTTCATGCCGCGGCCGCGCTTGGACGCCACGGGGAGGTCGACCCTGAAGCCCTGGAAGTAGATCACCACGAGGAAGATCAGGATCGTGGACAGCAGGTTGGTGATGTTCGGCAGGTTGGTGCGGTAGAAAGCCTCCTTGAGCGCGCGCATCTTGTCGCCGCGGGTGAGAAGGAGGTGGAAGAGCGCGATGACGGCACCCTCGAACTCGGCACCCTTTCCGGTGTTCACGGTCGTGGGGCTGAACGCCTTCCAGATGATGCTCTCGCACTGGTTGGTCGCGATGAAGAGGGAGATACCGGAACCGAGACCGTATCCCTTGGTCAGGAGCTCGTCGAGCAAGATGACGATGATGCCCGCCATGAAGAGCTGGATGATGATCAGGATGGCGTTGCCCGCGCCGAGATCGCGGACATCACCGTAGATGCCGGAAACGACGTAGGCGACAGCCTCGCCGATGGTGATGAGAATGCCGAGGAGCTTCTGGGCGCCGTTACTGCGAAATCGAGAGGGACGCGCGGGAGGTCAGATCGTCGGTTCTCGGGGGAAATTGTGTTCCGGAAGGGGCCGCGGCCAGACGCGATCGTGGAGGAAGAATTGTGGGGGGATCCAGGGGGGGCGACGAGCGGGCGCACTCACAGTAGGGCCCTGTCCTCCTTCACGGCGTCGTCAACCTCGATGATCCTGGAACCCGCCAGGAGCTGCATGACCAGACCGGAGGTGACGATCGGGCTGATACCGAGCTCCATGCACGTGCCGCGGTTCGAGGCCATAATCACGCGCGCCCAGTAGAACGGATCCGCGCCACTGGCGGTGTGGATGCCGTACAGGGGCAGCTGGGAGCACACGAGGAACACGAAGAGAGCGACGGTGGTGTACAGCGCACGCTCGCGGAAGGGCACCCTGCGATCGGCGGCCTTAACCTCGGGGAGAATCGAGAGGAAAGGGCGCACGAGGTGCAAGACGCGGAAGCCGGAGCTCATTGTTGCAGATCGGGGTGGGGGCACAGGCGGAACGAGCCGATCGGAGTCTGCGTCCTCGGAGCGAGGATGGCGAGACCGGGTTCACTCGCGAATGTGAACCTGGGAAGAAGCTCTTCACGTGAGCCTCGATCCGACGCGACGTGCCTTCACAAGCCCGCGCGAGTATCTATGGTCGCGTCGAACGAAACAAAACCCCTGCTCTCGCTTTTTCCCGGTCGTCTGGTCGTGACCTTCGGGCGACCGAAAAGACCCGGGAGTGTGACGATCTAATTTATTTACGAAGGACCGGTGAGTTTATTTTAATCCTCGCACGCGCAATTAGACTGACTGACGTCGTGTTTTGTTAATTACAGCCTTTGAGAGACGGTTAAAAAAGTGCACTCAACGCCGCCGAATCCTTCGCGGACCTTCCACTTCGATCGCGGCCGAGAAGGTTCCGCGGACCGCAGC
>MDSY01099172.1_pt1 | contig 13290 bp, 12 predicted proteins | sample 811131 | NCBI WGS metagenome assembly MDSY01 (sample SAMN05326643, study PRJNA326480) | marine metagenome | isolation source: seawater | place: Atlantic Ocean: South West | collected 2010
TCAAGAATAAAGCTTTTAACCTTTTTTAATTTAATATTATAGTCACCTATATCTGTTGAAGGTCTAAATTTTATTTCTTTTGTTGTATTTCTTTTAACTTTAACTTTGGATGAAGATAGGCTCTTTTTCTTATCAAAAACGTGCTTTCCATAATCTAAAAGCTTGCAAACAATAGGATTTGCATCAGAAGGAGACACCTGCACCAGATCTAAAGAAGCTACTCGAGCTGACTCCAGGGCAACAGAAAATGCTACTAAGCCTTGTTTTGCTCCATTTGAGTCTATAAGCATAACCTCGTCAGCTCTAATTTTTTCGTTAATTGGAGTAATATTTTTTTTTGAAGAAGCTATGAGAAAACCTATAAATAAATAGAAATGAAATTAACTTGCCACTAATTAATAAACAAAGAATTGTTAGAATTTATGTTAAATTTATTAGATATCATAATTGAGTATGGATTTTATACTAATTGAAGTGTTTGGCAAGATTTTATGGCTGAAGAATAGACTTTTTCCAACAGCCGTCAATTTTTTTAAATACCTGTCTTTTATTAATTCTTGATTCATGCCCTTCCCAAAATTCAAAATAATATGGAATGAATGAAAATCCACCCCAATAATCAGGACATTTAGATAAATCTTTATTTTTTTTTATTTCTTTGTATCTAAATACTACATCATCATAAGATTCAATTTTTTTAGACTGATTTGAGCTTATAGCTAATGAATTTTTATCAGGCGATCTTTTTTTAAAATATTCATTATTATATAGAACGGAGGTTCTATTAATTTCAGCTTTCATTCTTACCTGTACATTTGTAGATGACCAATAAAATGAAGCGCATATTTGTTTATGAGACTGAAAGGCGACTGATTTTGGAGAATTATAATTACTAAAAAAAATAAACTCTTGGTCATCAATAAATTTTAAATTTACGAACCTGGCATCCACCTCAGACAATTCTTTGTTATAGGTTGATATTGATATAGCTTCAATGTTTTTTTGATGTGCGCCAAGAGCTTCATCATATTTTTCTTTAAAGATTAGGAATGGTTCGGCCTGATTTAAGTCGTTAAATTTAATCATATTATATATATCTGTATTTAAAATTATATTTATTTTAAATACTTATCTCTATTAGACATTATTAGATCTTTTTTTGGCCATTGAATTTTAAAACGAGAATCATCATGCTTTATTGTAAATTGCTCAGAAGCATCTAAATATGCACCATCATATGCTAATTTATAATGATAAAGTGCAAATTCTGACATCACTAGAAATCCGTTAGCAATTCCTGGAGGAAGTAAAAGAGCTTTTTTATTCTTTTCATTAAGATAAGTAGTATGAATATTTCCATAAGTTGAGGAATTTTTTCTAAAATCAAGTGCTACTTGAAAAACCTCGCCTACAGGACACATAACTAATTTATATGTTTTATGATCTCCATGAAGCCCCCTTAAAACATCTTTATTGTTATGAACAAATTTGTCATGTCGGAATGAAATAGATTCTGGTAAAGTCTTTTCCAAAGAATTAGAATGATAAGAAGTCCAAATTTCACCCCTCTCGTCTGCAAAAGAATCTGGTTCAAATTCAATTACACCTAATACTTTTTCAGAATTAATAAAGTTCGTTTCAAATTTCATATATGTTTATTTTAGAATTAAAATACTTACGATACATCATCTTCGTAAATAGGAGCGTACTTGTTTTTATTTTGTTTTAATTTCCGACCAACTAATTCATCTAATTTATGTGCCGGCCAACCATGCTCTGGACGCAGGGCAATTAAATCTTCAGCACTAATTATATGATTTACAGGTAAGTCTCTAGCTGGGTATAGTGCTTTCCTGAATGATTTACTATGCCTACTGCTCATTTCTGATGGTGTTAAACGCTTAATATGACTACCTCTCATCACATAATCTTCTCGAATCCAACGAACGAGCTTAGCAACATCATTTTGTTCGAGAGATACTAAATGATCTCTAAAACCTCTATCTTTATTATTATCTGTGAAGTGAAACTCTAAAACTTTAGCCCCCATAGAAACACTTTTCATAAGCGCTGAAGTACCAACTGTATGATCAGAATATCCAACAATAATGGTAGGGAATATTTCTTGGAATCTTTGTACAACATTCAGGTTTGCCTCAGATGGAGGTATTGGATACATTGAAGTACACTGTAAAAGACATATTAGATCTTCTTTCATGCCTTGATTAATTAGATAAGATATTATTGAGATTACATCCTTTTCTTCTGATAATCCTGCTGAAATTACTACTGGTTTATTTAGTCTTACTATTTCCTTAAGAATCGTTTTATCAGTAAAGTCACCTGATCCAACTTTTATATAATCTAAATATGGAGCAAAATACATCAGTTCTTCTATACTCCAAACAGAAGCCATAGTTTTCTTACCAGCAGAACGAATTATATTTAGCAGCTCAATATTTTGATAACGATCTAATGCGAACTTTGAAAAATGTTTATTTCTTACCGCATCTTCAATAGGATTTACTATAAGATCTGGGGTATATATTTGAAGTTTAATACTGTCTACATCACTCAATGTAGCCTGTTCTACTAAGTTTTTAGCATATTCAAAATCACCTTCATGATTGCCTCCAATCTCAGCTATTGTAAAGACTCCACTTTGACCAATAAAAGGTGTTTTTTCATCAAACATCTGACGTTCTCTAAATATATTTTGTAAATCCGTATCACGTGCATGGATTACATATTCATTACTATTTCGATTTCTAAAAAATAATGAGTCCTTAACACTATCTAGAGAAAAATTAGCGTCACTTTTTTTTACATCATGCTCTAAATTAAAAATTTGTTTATGAGTTGCCAAAGAATAAATTGCAGGGAATATGTGCTCTGCTTCATATTGACTTGAATTATTAACATTAATGCTATTTAAAAAATCTTTCTTGACTGCTTCAAAGCTTATGCCATTAGGTAAGGTTCTTGGATGAGTGTTTGTAATGACCTTTATGTCTGGTTTATTAATAACATTCTTAAATTCTTGGTAATTTTCTGGGCAATGGAAAATATTATCTCCGTTATAACGGACATACCAATCAGCATTAACTGTGTGACAGGCACCAATGAATCTTTGTAAAACATGCTCTTCTGAACCTCTAAAAATCTTCATACCACGAAACTCAAGATAGTTCGCCAATGCATCATCTGTTGATTTATCAGATATAGCAAAAACTATATTTTTCTGATCGACATAACTCATCACATTTTCAATAATTCTATCAACTACTAAGCTATCTCCAATTAAAGAGAAAGGTTTATTTGGCAACCTGCTGCTAGTCATTCGCATTACAACAATAAAAACTACATTCATGAATTTCCTCTATTAACTATATCTTTTGTATGAAAACTTATTCTTATAGCTTTTTACAAACCACATGCACTTGTGAGCATATGTGTGCTTTATCAATTATTTCTTGCATACCATCTTGAACAATATCCATTTCTTGTTGAACTCTAGTCATATATTCTGTAGAAACATTCTTTTTTTCCAAACTAACTTCAATAGCTCGTCTTAGATCAACGATATCGGATCCAAAGCGCCATTCTGCTATAGGCACAACACCTAATTTTTCTTCTAAAAATTTCCTGGATTTTTCTGTAAAAAGGTGAGTATGACCAGCACTGAGGTGTCTTGGAAAAATTTCTTCAAATAAATTTTCAAAAGTAACTGAAAAACCATAAGTTGGAACCGAGTAATAAAAGTATTTAAAGTTAGATCGACGCACACCCTCACAAAAGCTCTCTAAATCAACCACATGCTCAATAACTGCTAATGCTGATAAAACGTCACAATTTAAATTAGATAGTTTTGTTTTAAAATTATCTATATCAATAATCTCTAGAGGTACCTCCTCTTTATTCGAGGAGATTGTATTTCCGGCTTCAATTAATTGAGAGCTAACATCACCTCCAGATGCATTTATTCCAATTCTATTAGCGCACTCAACAAAATGCCCTAAACCACAACCAAAATCATATAAAGAAAAATTAGATAACCCCACCTCAGATAAAAGAAATTCTGCTTTAGGCATGTATATGTGCTCAAGGCGATGTTCATATTTATCATCTTGATAAAATTTTGCATAGTTTGCCCCGCCATCGTCAGTATATAAGCTTTTCGCATATTTTGTTGTGTCTTCGTATTGGCCGTTTAAGTGATCACAGTTGATACAAAAAGTATAAGGAACACCATGTTTATTAAAATCAATTCTGTCTGGTAAGACTGTATTACAAAGTTTGCATTTCAATCTTCTTGGTTGATTGATGTAGAGATTATTTTTTTTTAAGGCAATTTTTAGTTCATTTTCATTTGATTTAAAAAATCCTTTTTTTATGCTTTTATAAAATGCAGCTGATTTTGAATATTTTCTTCTCATTCCATTCCTCTAATTTTTTTGTTTAGATTTAATAAATCTTAACGTTATTTTTTATTTGCTCTAAGTCCGATAAAACCATTTCCTTTGCTAATTGAGGCAGGGTAGTCTTGGGTTCCCAACCTAAACAAGATCTTGCTTTTGATGAATCTCCCCACAAAACTTCCACTTCTGATGGACGAAAGTATTTTTCATTCACTTCAACAATAATTTCTCCATTACTTTTATTAATACCAACCTCATCTACTCCATCGCCTTTCCATTCAATCTCAATATTAACAAAAGAAAATGCTAACTCACAAAATTCGCGAACACTACTTGTAGAACCTGTTGAAATTACTAAGTCTTCAGGCACATTATGCTGAAGCATTAGCCACATTGCCTCAACAAAATCTTTTGCATGACCCCAATCACGTTTGGCATCAAGATTGCCTAAAATTAATTTACTTTGAAGTCCAAGTGAAATTTTTGCAACAGCTAAAGATATCTTTCGTGTAACAAAAGTAAGGCCTCGTCTTGGGCTCTCATGATTAAATAGAATCCCATTGCAGGCAAAGAGATTATATGACTCTCGATAGTTTTTAGTAATCCAATAGGAGTATAATTTTGCAGCACCATATGGTGATTTTGGATAAAAAGCTGTTGCTTCCGATTGAGGGGCTGTTTCCGGTAACCCTCCAAATAGTTCAGAAGTCGATGCCTGATAAAATTTAGTTGAAGGTGAATTTCTTGCTATAGCCTCAAGAAGTCGCAGTGTACCTACTCCAGTAGCCTCTGCAGTATATTCTGGAACATCAAACGAAACGCCAACATGACTCTGTGCGGCAAGATTGTATACCTCATCTGGTTTAATTGATGTTATCAGGCGATTAAGATTACTAGAGTCAGTTATGTCTCCATACTCCGTTTGAAAGTTTGGATTATCATTTAAATGCTCAATTCTTCCAGTGGTAAATACAGATGAACGTTTTAGAACGCCAACAACGTGATAACCTTTTTCTAACAAAAATTCGCTGAGATAAGATCCATCTTGACCAGTAACTCCAGTTATTAAAGCTTTTTTCACAGAGACTCCTTTTTTTGTGCGACGTTTAATTATATAGATATATTGAATTTAATAATATAAAGTTTATCTAAAATGAATGTTATTCATGTTAGTCCAACTCTAAATACTCCCATAAGGAAAGTAAGACCCAATAAAGAAGAAAACTGAAGTATTGCGAGACTTGTAGCTTGACTTTTTTTTACTCTGCTACTTATTACAAGCATTACTAAAATTATATTAACCATCCAAATGCGTTCATACTGATAATTGGCTACACCAAAATAAAGTACTGGTGAAAATAATAGAAAAAAGTATACGTATGCTGAGATAATACTTTTTGAGTTTTTACTTCTTGGTTTTAAGTTTAATAGCGTAATAAGTCCGATAAATAAAAATACAACACTAAAGTCTGTTCCAATAATCTTGCCTGGTATGGCCGGCATATAATTTAACAAAAAAGAAAAAATTGCAAGAACACCGACTGAATAAAAAATAAAGTTTGATTGTTTTGTAATCAATCGATTAAAAAAAACCGCAGACAGAATCATGCTGAAAAACAATAGCGCAGATTTATGAGATAAAAGCATTAACAAAACAAAAAAAACTGCTTTATAGTGCTCTTTTCTGTCAAAAGAAACCAATGAAAGATATAAAAAACTCATCATGATTCCTTGCCGCATAGCATTTGATGTGGATAGTATTATTGGCCAAGAATGAAGAATAATTATAGCAATAAGAAAGAATACAAAAATATCTAGTCGTTTTTTTCTAGCTTGTTCCGTAAAATGAACAACTACCTTTAAGGTGCTGTAAGCAAGTAGAAACGATGTTAAAAAAACCCCAATATGGAAGTTACCTATCTTTAAAGTAGCAATTATCCATCCTATTCTATCCTCATATCCACCATGAAATATATTACCACTACTGTAGTTTGCATGGAAATCTTTACCAAATCCATAAATACCAAGATTCATAAGATATCCATAAACCAAACTTATGATAACGATTAGAATCTTAAAAGAATGCTGTTCTATTTTTCGAGAATAGCTAATTGGTAGATGCATTTATCGTTGAGCAAATCAGATCAATATCAGCTTCAGTTATATCAAGATGCATTGGCAAACAAAGCCCTTCTTTATTTAAACGCTCACTAACTTTAAGTTTTGTATTTTTTACAGAAGGATATGATTCCAGCACCGAAGGTTGAAGATGCATAGGATAGAAAAAACCTCTAGTTTGAATTTTGGCCTCATTAAGTGCCTTTTCAATTACATTTTTAAAACAACTAGTAAATGCAAACCGAAATGGTATGTAGGTTGAGTTTTTATTTGGCTGCATAAATCTAAGGTTAGTATTATTTTTCAAGCGCTCAAAGTACATGCCATGAAGGTATTTCTTATACTCTATAACATGTTCTAATTTTTCTAGTTGACTACAGCCGACTGCAGATTGCATATCAGTAACTCTAAAATTCATCCCGAATGCAGGATGGATGAATGTTCCACTATTAGGCCTGCCTTGATTTCTTATAAGTTTGATTTTTTCAAATAACTCTTCATTGTTTGTTGCTATTAAGCCACCTTCTCCCATCGTCACTGTCTTATCTGCAAAAAAAGAAAATACTCCAACATCACCTATGGTGCCGCAATGACGACCTTTATATCGAACACCGACAGCCTGGGCTGCATCCTCAAGAACTTTCAAATTTCTTTCTTGAGCGAGCTTCATAATAGGATCCATGTCTGCGCTAGCCCCATAGATATGAATAGGCATGATTGCTGAAGTATTTTTAGTTATAGCATTTTCATAATTTTTAACAGTTGCCATATAATCGTCTTCAATAACATCCACAAGACGAGGTGTTAGTCCCGCAAAGTGAACTGAGGATACCGATCCAAAAAAAGTAAAAGAAGGTACTAAAACCTCTGAGCCCTTAGGAAGATCTAATGAAAGAAGAGCTAGATATAAGCCCAAGGTTCCATTAGGAACAGGTAAAACATATTTGGCATCAGATAATTTTGAAAACTTTGCTATAAGGTTATCTGTATGATTTCCCTCAGTAAGCCACTTATTTGTGACACATGTTTTTATTAAATCTAATTCACGCTCATCGATGAACGGATTGACTTGAGTTACTTTCCAGTTCATAGCTTTTCCTTTATTAATTTTGTGAATACATGATCTTTGATTAGTGGTGAATCAGGTGTTAAAAAAATTCCATCACTATTATCTATGAAGCTTTTAGGTAATAGCCATTTTCTTAAAATCTTCCATTTTAAAAATGCAATAAGTTTTAGTAAAAAACCTGAAGCAGACCTTACACCCTTGTGACGCAATTTCGACAATTGAGTAACTTTAAAACCGAACATTGGAGCTATAAATATAAGAAATTCCTCGGAGAAAAAAACTCTATGCTCTGGTATAGAATAGTACTTCCATTTATTTTCTTCGCGTTTTGCATGTTTAGATAATGCGTTACCTGTTTCAATTATTAATTCGCCTCCAGGCTTTAGAATTTTCTGCAAGTTTGAGAACATACCTGCAACATCAGTTACATGTTCAGCAATATCAAACATAACAACCACATCGAAAAAATTATTAAACTTATTATCAAGTGGCTGATCGATTGATCCAATTATACTTTTACTGAGATTGTTATCGATATGGACTTTATCTATGTCCAGTGTGAAATGAGTACCATCTTTGCATATTTGACTAATAGGAGTTTCTCCGGGACCCACTTCAAGAAAAAAGTAATCTTTTTTGTAGTCCTTAAATAAACTCAAAATATCACGAGGTAATGATTGATTCCATCTCTTTTTCATGCCAGTTGCATATTGTTGATATACTAGTAAGTCCAATGAGGTGTTGTAAACTGGTAATTTGAATTGTAAAAAACAATCTGAACACTCAACAATAGAAGGAGCTGTATCAAATCCTATTTCATAAGCACTTGAATGCACATTTTTTGTTAATTTGAACAATTCTTTAAATTTTACAGAACCGCAAGCAGGACAATTTGTAATGTTTTTTGCTAATTTACTATCTATTTTTATCAATTGAATTTTTTCTCCGTAGGACTACATATTTTATAAAATTTTCAGCATAAAAAATACTAATTCTTAATAATTTAAGCCACAACTTAGTATTTGCGCTACACATTATAATTTTTTTTTGAAATTCTCCAATCAACTTAAAGCCTCTGTTTTCATATAATACTATAGCTTGAGAATATTCTTTAATCTTGTATGTTTGTAAGAATATAGCAACATCATCTTTAACACTCCGATCAATTATTGAATCTAATAACTTTCCACCTGAACCCTTACCTCGCTCAGATTGATGGAGGGCGATAAATAAATCTCGGAAAAAATAACGCTGATAATATAAACCACCAACACCTATTGGATCTTTTGCATCATTAAGTAGAGTGAATGCTAACTTAACTTTATTAATAAGTTGCGGACTTAATAGAGCATCTGCAGCGTATTCAGATGACAGCGCCATTCTCAGTAATGCTATGTCACTTTTTTTATTGAGGTTTAATAAAATCAATATCTTTCCCTATTGTAGTTGGCTTCTTTACACTGGATAATAATTCTTCTAGCTCGTTAATTTTTTTTGGTGTAAATGTAAGAATACTAATTTTTTGTTCAAGAGATTTAAAGACATTTTTACGCAATATATCATCAAAAAAAGGCATTAAAAAGATTAAACTTAAGTTCAATTTGCATAAGTTACTGCCTAGCGCTCCACTTGATGTTGAAATGCAAATAGTGTCCTCATCAATATAAAATTCTGCAGGCGTCTGAGCTTCAATAATATTAATCTTATCAAATTTTTCATAAAATTTAGCTAATGTTTTTCCTGGATGAGGCTTTACATAAAAATCTAGTTTTTCTGATGTGCATAATCTTGCAATACCTTCTATGAGTCTTATATATTTCGTCTCATCAACCAATTTTCTTTCAACATAGTGCTGTTCAAAATATATTACTCTAATTTTTTTATTTATTTTATTAGTCACTTTTATCAATGAGGGGTAAATGTCAGTTCTATACTTTTCATAATCCTGAATTGAGAAATCTAATTTATTATTTTTTTTAATTATTTTACTTAGGAAGTTTTCTGATATGGCATATATCTTTGTAGAACCAACAAGGCGTTGTTCTAGATGTCTTCCAAATAAAATCCTTATTAAGAATTTGCTAAAAAAATTTTCTTCGGTATTTGTATATGAAGTCTTTGTATACTCGCCCGATTCACTCAAATGCTTTCGCTTAATTAAACCTGGCAATGGCTGATAGTAAATTTTATTTAACCTCTTTGATCCAATGGAAGCTATTAAGGGAACTAAAAATGGTGTAAAAAAATAGAGTTTGTCTGTTTTTTTTACCAATGTAATTAAAATCCAAAAATGCTTCAATACATATTGCAAACGCATTAGTGAGTAAATGATCTTACTATTAATATTAATCTTATTTTCAAGAATATTATTGTGTAAGGAGATACCATCTTCTTTAAAAACTTTTGAGAGATGGAGTTTTAAATCTGAATTACCATAGTTTAGAACCTTGATTTCTTCATTATATTTTTTTAGAGATATTATATACATCAAAAAAGGAACCTCTTCGTATGACTGAATGAGATAAATTGATTTAATCATATTCTAGGCTTTAGAATAACTGCTCTTATAAATGCTTTAATAGTCATGAAAAGCATATTTAATGGTTGTGACCACCAAGGAGCAACCAAATATGAAAATTTTGCAGCTACCCATAAGTTGCTTGATGATTTTATATCATATAAGGATTGAAGCCTTTGAAAAAGAGTCAATTTTCGGTATCGTGAATTGAGGCCCGTATCAACCTCATCGATATAAACATGAATGGTTGGATCTAATATCACCTTGAATCCATTTCTTACCATTCGTAATGTCAATTCATAATCACCACCGTAATGACGTAAGACATCTGCTCTATAATTTCCAATTTGGCCAATAACATGACGACCACATAATAATAGTCTTTGTGTCATGAAATCTACTTCAGTTTGGTTCAAGAGATTTGCCTCTTCAACACTCAAATCTAGATATTCGGCTCTGTGGATGCAAAAAGGCCAAGATAAGACTTTAACACCAGTAGAAACTGACTTTTGATCATTGGAGCTAATTGAGATTGGAGAAATTGCAATATTTTGACTAAAATCATATTTTGTAAGGGCGATTAGAGTTTTTGTTGGTATTCGAATATCATTATTAAAAAAAGCGAAAACATCACCTTCATTCGATTTTTTTAGGAGATTATCAGTACCAATAAACATTGCTGATGTCCAAAAAGTATCTTCAGGAACCGAAATAATTTCAACCTTAGAATACTGATTTTCTTCAAAAATTTTTCTAAGTTGGGATTCATCCCCAGCTTCTACAATGACAATACGATAATCTTTGTCCATTGCATGCATTTGATTCACTATATCGGTAACACTTTTGAATGTGAGTTCATGTCGATTAAATGTTGCGGTGAGAAAGTGATACATTAAGACCACTCTGAGCTTTCAGCTTGAGTCATTTCAAGATAACCAACTTTTCCAGAAAGAAAATCACTAGTTCGAATTAACCTATCACGCAACATAATTATTGAACCGTTATAGCGCATTATTTTCTCATCGTGATACTCAAGATTATTAAATCGTCCTGGGTTTAATATCTCTAAAGAACCTTTTCCCATTTGAAAAACAGGGCTTCTCTCTTCAACAACACTTACTAAACTATCGTAATTTAAGGTATCAATCAAACTTAGGGCTCTGTGGATATGAGCAACTTCACGATATTTGGCCATTAATCCCAAATATAACCAATAATTTGGAATCATGACATCTTGTTTTATTAATTCTTTTTTTACATTGTTAATAATGTCAATAATTGGAACACTTTTAAATAATGTTTCTGATTTATTACGAATAATAAACAAAATCTTAGAGAGCTCTTTATTTGATAATTTATTTGAAAGTTCTTTTTTGATAGCCTCCGACTCCGTTGCTATTATAATCTTGTTAATATATTCAACTTTTAATGCTTGCCTCAGAGTTTTTAATGTCAAATCAATCCCACTTATTATTGAATCTGAGGATAATTTTGGAAAATTTTCTTTGATTGGAATAACACAATAACAATTTGGCTTATTAATATCCTTTTTAAATAACAGATTGCTATCAATAACCTTATTACGAGCTCTAATTAAACGATTATGATCTTTACTCAAAGAGGTTGAATGTTGTCTATAATAAAATAAGGGGTCCTCTATCTTAATGCATTTACCGACCTGATTTAATTTATACCAAATATCCCAACCATCTTGAGCATCAATACTTTCGTTATATCCTCCAACTTCTCTAAACAGCTTTAAAGGTATTAGACTGCATGCTCCATGAGGTGCTACTAAGTCTGAAGCTTCACCATCAGAAATTCTTTTAAGACTATTTTCTGTTCCAATAATATTATCTATTTCATCAATATAGTAAAAGTTGCTATATACCATACTAGCCTCTGGATAAGATTCAATTTTTTTATAAAGTTTTTCTAGTGCATTGTGATGAAGATAATCATCAGCATCTAGGCGAAGTATATATTTTCCAGATCCTTTGTTTGCAATGTCATTTGCAATTTTTTGAAGTCCTTTATTTTTTTTATTTTTTATTAACTCTATTTTTAAATCCTTTCTATCAGTGAATTTTTTGGCAATTTTAACTGTATTATCTGTTGAAAAATCATCAATAATAAATAACTCCCAATTCTTGAAAGTTTGATTAATTACGCTGTTTACAGATTTTTCAAGAAATTTCCCATAGTTATGAGAAGAAATATATACGGTTATAGCTAATTCCATATGCTTATTTATAAGGTTATTACTTTATCAAAATTTTTTGCAAACTCTTGACTATGGGTTACACAGATAAAAGTTTTAATACTTTTATATTCTTCAATTACTTTTGCAATCATCTTTTCCGATTCAGCATCAAGAGCACTGGTTGGCTCATCAAGCAATATCACTTCACAACCCATAAATATTTCTCTGGCGAAATGCAGTCTTTGTTTTTGACCACCTGACAGATTGTTACCATTTTCTTCTATTTCAAAATGTAGATCATTATTAATTTTTAGTTCACTAAATAATCCTACATCCTTTAAAACAGATATCATCTTTTCTTTTTCAGAAAAAGAAATTCCTTGTTTGTTAAATTGCATGTTTAAATTACTTATTATTGATCCTTTAAAGAGAGCCGGATCTTGAGGAACAAGACCTACTAAGAAATTTAGTTTATCAGTAATTTTATTATGGCTATCAATATTACTAACCTTATATGAACCCTTGTCTAATTTTCGTTGACCGCTAATTACTGATAGGAGTGTGCTTTTTCCAGCTCCTGACGGCCCCATTATTGCAGCGGAGGTACCAAAAGGAATACTGACTGAGATATCTTCAAATATAGTTTTACCTTGAATTTTTATTGAGCCAGAGTCAACCTCAAGATCAGGTTTTTTAATTAGCTTTATCCTGATTTCATTTTCATGTTTTTGAGTATTAATTTTTGAAATATTATATTTATTAATTGAATTTAGTTTCTCAAACTCTCTTAGTGCAGGTAAATTTTCAAGTAATTTTTGATAGAATTTCTGCGTGCTGAAGCCAGCTGTAGCTCCTCTAAAAATTAATGCCATACTAACTATCACTTGGGAGGAGTTGCTTCCTCGAATTTGAATCTCAATAAAAACTACCGTCATCAGGAATATAATTAAGAAGGGTTCTTTAA
>MDSY01120663.1_pt1 | contig 13284 bp, 12 predicted proteins | sample 811131 | NCBI WGS metagenome assembly MDSY01 (sample SAMN05326643, study PRJNA326480) | marine metagenome | isolation source: seawater | place: Atlantic Ocean: South West | collected 2010
CCAAACCCACTGCATAATTTTTTTTACTTCATTGCTGTTAAGTTTTGAAAAATTATGCACAAAAATAAATGCAGCAGCAATAAGTATGAATAAACCAGCGAATGAAACTGCAAATCTATTCAGGTGAAAGGTATCACTATAAAATTGAAATATAAGAAAACCATGAAAAAAAAGTATTACAAATAATGACATAGTAAATATAATAAATTTTCTGGACAATAAATGATTAACAGTTTTAATTCCAGAATAGGAATAAGAACAAGCAAAAATTATTAATGAGGATAGCATTAAACCAAAGCTAAGTGAACCTGAATTACTATGTATTAAAGATGGTAAAGTTATAGTCAGAATGATTATAAATAAAGGTAAATTAAAGAATTTTCTTGCAATTAAAACCAATATAGTTGGTAAAATTATTAACCAATAAAGTGGCAATGCATTTGGTAGAACATGCGTTGACTGCCCTATAAGATTTTCTAACATTTATAACCCTTAGACAAAATTAATTGGAAGTAAAAAGAATTCGCTAAGTAAACCAAGTTAAGTATCCTTTCTCTTATAAGAGGACAAATAAAAACATGCCACAACAAAAAAGAAAGAGGACGTTGTAAAATACCCGGTTCCTCTTATAAATAAATTTACAGCAAAACAAACAATAAAACAATTGATAAGAACCATCTTATAATCAAGCTCAGAAACTTTTGATAAAAAATCTTTTCTTAATCGAGTAAAACTTATAAGAAAATATTTTACATAAACCAGCAAAAACATAAATGCAAAAATTCCAAATTCAGATATTAGTTTTGGCAGAACTGAAAATGATTCAAACTTTATATTCCAGGCAAAAGTACCACTATTTTCATATACTAAACTTTTAGTGAAGCTTCTTTCCCCAGCTATGCCTGTTTGCTGGAAACCAATACCCATACCATTTGTTTTTAACATATTAAGATAAGCCTCATGCCAATCCGCAATGAAAGTAAGGGCAGAAAGATTAGTGCTTAAAGATGGGAGTAAAATACCATCTAATTTATTAAAAATATAAAATTCTGGTCTTAAATTTGGGACATTAAAACTAGTTATCCATAATAAAAAGATGCTGATTAATAATAAAAATAAAAAATAAATTAATATTTTTGGACGTGCTAAAACGATTAAAAATAAAATACCTAAAATAAAAATTAATAAGGTTAAACTTTTTACTAATATAATAAATACAAAACCAAAGATAATTAATAACATCCGCTCTATAGGAGTACCAATGATAATTTTGTACAAATAAATTGGAAGAAAGGCAAGAACAAAATGGGATGGTTCTGCAAAAATAACTATATAATCAAGAATATTATCAACAGAATAAAAAAGAGCCTTAATTTCACTAAAGATTGCTGAATATCTTAAAATAATTGCTGGAATCAATATCAGCATTAATGTAATTATTGATCTCATAACTAATTGAAACTTCTTACTATCTATGCTTTTCATCATGGATGAGAAAATATAAGAAGAGATGACAATTGTTGAAGTAATAACACAAGATATTACAAGCCTCAAAAAAGATATATCATAACTATTTAAAAAACTCACTACTAATCCATGAGTCAATATGAATGTAACAAATAAAAATGCTATCCCAGCACTGTTACTAAATCCTGAGAGTGATGATTCATGTTGGACTGACAAAAACGAATTAAATAAAATAATTACAATAGACGAAAAAAATATGCCGTAAGATGTTGAGCCAATGCCAGTAGATTGAATGGCAGGTGACAATAGAAATATAATTAGAAAATAAAAAAATAATAGATTAATTGATAATTTAACTTTCATATTTATTACTTTTTATAAAAGTTGATAGTACATAATATCTAATAGGTGTTGATTGCAATTTATTTACTTATCATTACAGAAATATTTGTTTTTGATTTTAAAAAAGGATTATACTTGGTTCCAGCCATATAACCTGCTTGAATGAGCTGATATGAATTCCTGATACTTGGAGTAATAGTTAGTTCAATGGTTGGCCTAATCTTTGAGGGAAAAGGAGCACCATGCTCAATATTATTTGAGTCAAAAATTAAAACTGGATTATCTCCGATAACTTTAATAGGACTTGAATTCTTTGGGAATAATGTAAGTGCAGGCAGACTTTCAGTGAATGTGCCTTGATAGTACATAATTTTTAAAGTGCCAGGAGGTAAGCCATCGTAGTGCTTTCCAATTGGCTCATCATTTTTATTGTTATTGGTAAAAAATAACCATGATCGTGTTTGTGTAAATGAGAAATTTGTTTTAATTATTTTTGAACATTCATCAAATATTCCAGATCTTTCTAATGAAAAATTTAGTTTATTTAAAAGTACTTTTGGTAAATGATCAAAATGAAGCTGCTGTGGGTGCGGATCAAATGTTATAAATGAATAATTAGTTAACAGAACATAATTGCTGAATAATTTCCGTCTCTTCTTTTGCTTTCTTTCATTTACAATATTATCTTTCATGTGCTCAGCAATATCAGAAAATGAATTCTTGAGATCTACATCGTCAAAGAAAAAAAACCCATGTTCATTTTTTACAAGGTTAAATGGTTTACAAAATTTATAAAAAGTCTGACAAATCCTAAGATTTATATAATGAAGTATGTCATCATACCTTCGATTAGAATAAGCTAAACTAAGTGCTTTAGTAAGATTTGGATCAAATGATGTGATTTTTTTAACTATATTTATTAATAATTTCTTCATATAAAAATCCTTTTTTACTTAATAGATCAATTAAAAATATTTTTTAAATCTAGAAAAAGTTTGCTTTAAAATCATTTTACATAAATCTGGAAAAAGGTTTATGAATGACTTAAAAATTGGTAATTTATAGATATAATTAATAGTTAAAATATCAATATAAGATTTAAATATATGCACTTCTCCCTGACCACCGGGCTTTCTATAAACTGAGTAATTCGGTACATATACTCCCTCTAGTTTATTAAAATAGAGTCTAACTAAAAATTCATAATCATTATTCCATGGAAATGATGGTGTATATAAACCAATTTTTTCAAAAACATCTTTCTTCCATGCAATTGATGGGTAATTAAATGTTGGATTGCCAACAATTATATTTTTTTTAAAACTGTAATTTCCACTATACGATATTATTTTTTTTTTGGTAACCATAGCCATATCTCCATATACAAAAGAACAATTTTTGTTTAAATTAAACCCTTTAACGATTGATTCTAATGTATTTTTTTTTATAAAATCATCAGCACAAAGTATAAAGATAATTTCTCCTTTAGCTAGAGAAACTCCTTTATTGGAAGCATCAATAGATCCGGAATCTTTTTCAGATACCCATTTTGATATTAATTTGTTATGTTTTTTTAGGATATCAGTAGTACCATCAGTTGAATTTCCATCAACGACTATATATTCAAAATTTTTGTAAGATTGGTTGGCAACAGATAATATAGTTTTCTCAATAGTTTCTCTTGAATTACGGACAATTGTTATGACACTTACTAATGGCTTTTTTGAATTAAGAAAAGCTAATTTTTTAGCTCCATTAGGATTCAGCCATTTTTGACTTGGCCTGTATTGATTTTTAAAAGGAATTATTAATTTTACCATTTTAATATATTGTTTTTAATCTAATGATTTTTTATTTTTTTTAGGTTTATTTATAATTTCTGGGTTAGAGGAGAAAAGAAAAATTAACTGCCACACCTTATCCCCTTCATAATATTTCTTATAATACTGATAAGCATTATTGGTAATTTTATTAGCTAGTAATTTAGATTCATTACTAAATTGAATTGCAATCTCTAATTCTTTTATTGAATCGAATGGGATATAGTGGATATACGGAACAAGAACACCATTCATCTGTTTTGTTTTTTCCATGATGAGTAAAGTTTTACATGCTATTGAATTATAGGTTCTTCCTCCTGTTGGTCTGACCGTGGATGACCTTGCTGTTGCCTCTAACACAGCTGTTGATTCCCTAATATATCTATCAAATCGCTTTCGACTTAAAGAATATTTAGCCTCTCTTTTATGTGGCTGAATATAATGATTAATATTATTATTTAGACAATATCGCTTGGCAGCAAACAAATAACCATATCTCGGAATATTTCCAATTCCAGAAAAAAATAAATTTTTATTTTTTTTTCTAGCTGGATAAAATCTATAGGGATCTGATGTATAGGGAACAAATAAGATATTTCTTACAGATCGATTTGACCAACCAGGAGCACTAAAGAAAACAACATCCAAAAAAGTCGCCCACCTTTCACAACTTGCAAAAGCTGCATCTGTATACATATCATCTGCAATACCAGTTATTTTAGCAGAAGAAACTAGACGAATTTGACGAATTGTTTCACTATTAATAGTTCTGGAAGTAAAGGGATAATTTGTATCAAGAAATATTAAATCTGGTTGAAATTTAGAAATTTTCTTAACTAGTTTTTTTGTTTCAGATTCAAGAATATTTTTTGCATCTAATTCTGAGATTTCAGATTGATTATAATTGTAAGAAATATTAGTTGCATCGAACTTTTCTGTCTTACAGCCTGCAAACTTTGCAGAGTTAACCCAATCAGTGGTGTTGCCAGGAATATTTTTTTTACTATTTTTAACATTACCAGAAAAAATAAAAAAAACTTTTTTACCTTTTATCGAAGTAGTCTTCCACTCACTTTGTTCCTTTAAATTCTCTAAAAGTTTATTAGTCATTTGCATTTCAAATTCTTTTTTTACAATAGAGTTTAATTCCTCTAGTGATGAATAATTTTTTTTACTGGGTAAGAATTCTCGAAGGAAAAACTTCCTAGCAAATATAGATAATGGCAAACCAAGCCAAATTATATTTTTCCTGTAAAGAAAATATATAAATTCATCAATATTTAATCTAATTAATCGATATATATAGATCATAATTTTAGTCTTATCATTATTATTATTATTTTCAATTTAGGTTTGATCAACTTTTACTTTTCCAGACTTAGTTACTCTAAAAATACGATCACATTTATTTAGTGTTGATATTCTATGTGCAATCATAATAATTGTTTTAATTCCCTTAAGACTTAATACTGATTTCATTACTTCAATTTCTGTTTTGGTATCCAAAGCATTTGTTGCTTCATCTAAAACAATAACAGAAGGATTGTGATAAAGAGCTCTAGCAACTCCTATTCTTTGCCTTTGACCCCCAGATAATTTGACACCCCTTTCTCCTAATACTGTATTAATTCCATCAGGTAAAGAATTTATAAATTCGTCTAATTGAGCCATCTTTATAGCTTTTTTAACTGACTTAATATTAATTTTCTTTGAGGGAATGCCAAAGGCAACATTTGAGGTAATTGATGCATCAAGTAGATATAAATTTTGAGATACATACCCAATTTGGTCTTGCCATGATCTTATATTATTTTGAATATCAACACCATCAACATTAATACTTCCTGAATCAGGTTTAAATAATCCCAAAATATTGTCAACTAAAGTACTCTTTCCAGCTCCGCTGACTCCAACAATTCCAATACATTCTCCAGCAGAAATATTTAAAGAACAATTTCTAAGTATGTATTTTTTTGATTCTGGATATGAAAAAGTTATATTTTTAAGTGAAATTTGTTTTTTAAATTTAATCTTGACAGAAGATTTTGAATTATTATTTTTTGGTACGCCAATTTGTAATTCCTTATGAAGCTTACTGATATTGGGAATAGAAAATCTTGCCTGCTGGGAGGAATTTAGAATTCGATTAACAGATGGTAATATCCTAAAAGCTGCAACGCCAAAAAGGGCTAAATTAGGTAATATTTTTTCTATACCATTACTTTCTTTGATAGAAATTACAAAGACTATTATAAATATTGAAATTATTGCTATGAATTCAAGCCAAATACGAGGCATACTTAAAACAAATGACTGCTTAGCATTTATGTTAGTACTCAGAGTATTCTGGGTGTTAAACTGATCTTGAAAAAACTTAGTTCTGCCAAGCAAAAGACTTTCCTTAATTCCATTAATTCCCTCTTGGACTCTTTGAACCCTTAAGGTATCGGCAATTTGTCGCCATGCACCCCACTCATTTATTGAATTTTTTGTAAAAGTGCTGTATAAAAAAGAGAAAAAAATCAAAGCTCCAGAGATAATTAATGTTGGTAATGGTTGGAAATAAAGTAATAAAGACAAAATTCCAAATAAGACCATTGACTCAGCAATTATTATCAAAAAAGCTTCCATAACCATTCCAGAGAACATACCTACTTCTGCAATTATATTTTGAATCATTCTTGAGGAGTTATGATTAACATGAAAAATATATGGTTGTTTAATATAAGCTGAAAACAATCTTTCACCTAAAGTACGGTTCACTCCAAAAACAAATGAGTTTTGTCTCCATGCATATAATGTAAGGTATAAAGCTTTTGAAAGAAATATTACTAAAAGACACAAAACTCCAAAATAAATAATGCTACTTGATGAGCTGTCCCCAAAAATACTTTGAATAAATCTAATTAATAATGGAAACTGCTCTATATAATCTTTATCCAGTAAAAAAGATATTATAGGTAAAATTATTCCAATACCAAGCATTTCGATCAACATTCCACCCAACATCATCAATAAAATAAGAGCTAGCTGAGTGTGGTCTCGCTTAGATAAGATATTCAGAAATTGATTGATAGTTTTAAATATTAGATTTTTTTTCATTCTTATATTACTTTACGAAAAGTCTTCATTGATAAATTTTTTATACCTTTTAGGTGTACCTATGTCATAAACTAAATTATTTGTTTCATAACCATAAATATTTTTATTTTTAATTAATTTCGGAAACAGATCTAGTTCAAGTGAAAACGTCTCTTCATCAAAGACATCTATAGCACTTTTATTAATAACATATATACCTGCATTTATATGCTGACTTGGAGTATTTTTTGATTTCTCAGAAAATGAGGTAATTTTATTATTTTTATCAATTACAATATTGCCAACATCATCTCTCTCGATGTCTACTTGAGTGATAACAACTGATATATCAGCATTATTTTTTTGATGGAACTCTACAAGCTTCTTTAAATTAACATCACAAAAACTATCTCCATTCATTGCAATAAAAAATTTATTTTTTATTAATGGTAAAGCATTTTTAATTGCTCCACCTGTTCCTAACAATTTAGTTTCTATTGAATAGCTGATACTAAAATCTTTTACATCCGAATAATGATCAATAATCTTTTCTTTTAAGTGGCCTACACATAAAATAAAATTTTTAAAACCCTGTTCCTTAATTTTTTCAATCAGCATGTCTAAAAAAGGTATCCCATTAATATTAGATAGAGCTTTTGGAGAATTTGGAAATAATGATTTTAATCTTGAGCCCAGACCGCCACAAAGAATAAGAATATCTACTTCTATTTTTGGTATTTCCATAAATTTAATTATTAATAACTTGTATCAGAGTAATAAATTATTTGACTCCCAGTGAAGTCAAATGAAAAAGGGACATATAATAAATTTTTTAAATCATTCTTAACTTTTTTTTGTCTGTCTTTTGGTACGTAAAAAAGAATGAATCCACCTCCACCAGCACCTAATAACTTGCCGCCTATTGCCCCCGCCTTTATACCTTTTGAGTAAATATCATTTATATCAGAATTACTAATCAAATCAGTCATTTTCTTTTTATTTTGCCACTGTTCTCCCATTAAACGACCAAAATCATCCATGGATTGATTGCTTGTCATAATTTCAATTGCTTGATCGACTGATTCATGCATTTCTATCAACTCAGATTTTCTCTTATGCATAGTTTTAATTTGTTCAGAAGCGATGTTGGAAGCTGTTCTTGAAAAACCAGTAAAAAATAACATCAAATTACTTTCGAGTAACTTAACTCTTTCGGTTTCTATTGAAATCGGCTTTACAGTAAATTCCTTAGGCCCACCAAACTCTATCTTATTCAGCCCACCAAAAGCTGCTGCTACTTGATCTTGTGAACCCACGGATTCTTTAATTAAGTTCTGTTCAATATGAATTGCATTCATTGCGAGCTGTCTTTTACCTATCATTTTACTCTGTAATGAATATGTGGCATGAAGTAAGCCAACTGTGAAAGTTGAGCTCGACCCTAATCCACCTCTAGCTGGTAAATCTGCATGATGAACAAGATCAAGGTTGTCTTTAAATTTTAAAAATTGTAAGCAGTTTTTAACTGATGGATGTTGAATTTCTTTGATTGAATTTGTCTCCTCTCTCTGGTAATAACGAATTCGATACTTGTAATCAAAAAATGGTGGCAGGTATCTAGCAGTAATATAACTGAATTTATTTATTGAGGTACTTAAAACGGCCCCGCCATTTTCCTTATACCACTCAGGGTAATCTGTACCACCGCCAAAAAAAGAAATTCTAAACGGCGTTCTTGATATGATCATATTAGGTCTTCCGGAGTAAATTTCTTATAGAACTGCTTATACCAATTGTATGTTTTATCTAAACCCTCATAAATACTATATTTTGGTGAAAAATTTATCTCTTTTTTAACTAGATTGGTTGATATAAGTCTTACAGGAATCATGGTTGGCTTTGATGCGTCATACTGGACATTTAAATCAGATGATTCTGAAATCAAAATTAATGCATTTATAATATCTTTTATAGTCGTTGGCTGACCAGATGCAATATTAATTGGTCCATCAATTTTTTCTTTTTTAAAAGTGCTAATTAGGCCGTCAATAAAGTCATCAATATAAATAAAATCTTTAATATCATTACCATCTCCCCAAACCTCTAATGGGTTTTGTTTCTCAACAAATCTTCTTATTAAGGCGGCAATAACCTTCGATTCATTTTTATTATATTTATCGAAGGGGCCATAGAGGTTTCCAGGCCTGACAACTAGTGTTTTCATTGGAGTCTTAATGTGCTTTGAATACATTTTGCACATTTCTTCAGAAAACATTTTCATCCATCCAACAATATGGTATTTTTCATAAAAATCATAATTAGCGTCAGCTTCAATTACAGCATCATTTGTTAATGGATAAACAGTATTACTACTTATAAATGCAAATTTCTTAACTCCCTCAGAGTAAGCAGATTCTAGCATTAGAGCGTTCATCACAACATTTGGTGTTAAGTGTGTTAACGGTGCTTTTTCCATCACTGAGGCACCTGAACTGTTAGCTGCACACATAAATATATAATCCATCCCAGCACAAACCTTCCTGCAATCTGCTTTATTCGTTAGATCAACTTTGATGTAACTAACAGTATCAATAGGATCCTGTGGTTTTTTATTAAAAATTGTTCCAGTAACATTAGCTCCCAAACCAACTAACCTTTTTACTAAATTTGTTCCAACGAAGCCCGCTGATCCTGTAATTAAAATATTTTTATTTTTATAGAAACTAGACATCAAGAATCCCTTCCTGAATCCCTAACTGACAAAATAGGATTATTGTTGGGCCACTCAAAATTATAATCCGGATCATTCCATAAAATAGTAAATTGACCTGATCTATTATATTGAGTATTTTGTTTGTAATGAAATATTGCTTGCTCACTTAACACAAGATGTCCATTTCCGAACTTTTCAGGAACTAAAACTTGCAATCGATTACTCTCGGATAGAATAAAAGATACTGATTGCTTAAATTGTTTAGATGAAGGGTCATTGTTTACAACCACTAAAAAAAAAGATCCAGATAAACAAGAAATCAATTTTGTTGTTGATTGGTCACCATGAATTCCTCTTAAAACATTTTTTTTAGATACAGAAATATCATCTTGAATAAAATCAGTGTCAATACCTTTTTCAAAATATAGTTCTTTATTATAGGTTTCTACGTACTCACCTCGAAAATCTTTAAATATTGTTGGCGGCGTAATTAAAAGCACACCATCTAAATCTGTTTCTTCAACTTTCATAATCTCCCCATATTTTATTTATAACACTTTTATCAGTTAAAAAATTAATATTAAATCTTAAATTGATTAATTGAATAATCCCTAAAGCAGCTAATTGCTCAAATTTACTATCTTTTATCAAGGATAAAAAATTGCTTCTGTTAACTTCTTTAACCTTAATTGACTTCTCAAGACTGTCTTTATTCTTTCCTTTAACTAGGCCAACAAAAATGTACTCTTTATTTACTGTTCTATTCATCAAAAGTCTGTATGAGCCTAATGACTTAAAATCACATATCATGCCTGTTTCCTCTCTCACTTCTCTTGAAACAGCTTGAATCGGTGACTCGTTCTTATCAATACCTCCAGCAGGGAACTCTAATGTTTTATAGCCTAGATTGGGTCTAAGTTGAGTTACTAAAACTATTTTCTCTTCATCGTTAATTAGGCAGCATATTACAGAATCACAACTTTTAATTCTGTAATGAGGTGAATTATTATCTAATTTTTTAGTAGACTCCTCAATATCAAAGAAAGGTGTTTTAAAAACTTTTTTGTAATTCATGATAAATATTTATTTATTTATTTTTATTCCAGCAAACAATAGTCCATCCATCATGAAAAGCACTACCAATTATTTTTTTCTTATAAGTAATATTAACTTTATTCGAAACCTCTAGTTCAAAAAGTTCTTTAAAATAACCATTTAAATAATTTCTTTTGACTGAATAATCATAAGCTAGTTTATCGAATAGATTATTTTGGTAAAACTCCAGAGTTGGCTCAATATGAATAAAACTTACTTTGGACTGACTTAGAAAGAAATTTAGTAGCTCTTTGTAATTTGAGCCAATCTGCTCCATACTTCCCCAGGTCAAAACAACACTTCCGTCTTTAATTTTAAAGTTAGAATCGAGATTGAAATAATCAAAAGTACTACCTTCAAAATTATGAGATCCAAAACCTATCTTATCCTTATTGCTTTCAATTCGTTTAATAATTTTAACGGTTGGATCCACCCAATCAGTTACATAAAAGTTTTTATTTTTGAGTCTATGAGCAAATGCAACAATATTATGACAAGGCCCTGCTCCTAACTCATAAATATCATTATATTTACCTATAAAATTTTCAGCTAGAATAGCTTGAATAATTGATAAAAATTTAGCTTCAAACATATCGTCTTCTGGAAAAATATAATCGCCCTGAAGCCTCATTACAGACCTTCCTCTTCGATAATAATGTGGTAGTAATGTATCTAAATCTAAATTACTTTTATAAAAATCTTCAGCATTTTCACCCCAACCATTCTCCCAAGCAGGTTTTCTAGACTTACCTGAGGGAACAATGCTTTCATCCAAGAAGTTAATGCATTTTAAGATATGAGCATCCCTAGAATTTAAACTTAATTTGGTATAGTTTAGATCAAGTTTCTCAATCAAACTATTTATTTCATAAGATAAACTTAAATCAAAAAGATCGCTTATCTGGTCTTTATTAATCTTCATAAATGTTATTCAACTATATAATAAGATACTCTTGAAGTATATTTAAAGCGTTTTAGACTAATATTATTAAGACCTATTACCTCCATTAATGCTAGAGTTTCTCCAGGTGAATCTGGGTCATTTAATTCATCAAAACCTATCACAGACCCTTTGGTTAATCTTGGTAAAATTAATTCAAGGCATTTTTTGGTTGGCTCATATATATCAAAATCAAAATATGCTAGAGAAATAATGGTTTCTGGATTTTCCTTAAGGTAATTTTCAAGTTCAATAATTGCATCTCCTTTTCTAACCTCGTGCTTCTTAATATGGTTAAGTGGATTTAATGCCTCTTGACCATCAAGCACTTCATCTAAATATTTATCATAGTTATCAGTTGTAAACAGTTGTCCTGCTTTCATTAATTCAGACGATCCGTCTTTCTCAGTTACAGAAGGAAATCCTGTAAATGTATCAAAAGCTATAATTTTTCTATGTCGATTAAAAGGCTCATATATTCCCCTCAAGGCTGCGAATAATGCAGAATTTTGACCCCATCTAGTACCAAACTCCATTACAACCCCCTGAATATCAACATTTTTTTTATAAATATGATCCATGAATAAGAAACGAGCTAATTTTTTAGAGTCTATGAACAATCCAATATTTTCTAACAGTTGATCTTGTGGAATTGGGCACTTTTGCATCAATTCAAATATATGATTCCGGCCAGATACCTCTTCTTTGCTTCCATAGTGTATTACGTCAATTTCATTTTTAATTTTAGCCATATTTTTCCTTATTGAATAATGATTGCTGGAATAGGTCTTGTCATACTGAATAGAATCATCCACCCCCAAAACTTAATTCTTCCCTCTACTAACTCATATCTAACTCCATCTCTAGCCTTTCTTAATTTTATTGGTTTAGATATATTGCCCCCCGCTAGCTCTATTTCTTTTGCAGCTTCTTCTGGGCCAGGAAAAAGGTTATACTTATTTTCTTTAGCCTCTTGAAGATTATAATAAATAATCCTATCCCCATCCGGAACAATATCAATTAAATCCATACTGATATTTACTACTTCTGGCTTAAAAATATCAGAAACTTTAGTTAAAGATTCCTTCTTAAAAGTCATTTTTAATGTAGCAAAATTCTCGTTTAATTTTTTTTTAGTGCTTGCTTTTGGTATAGCAATTACAGAACCCGATCTAATCACCCATCCTAAAATAAGTTGTGCAACAGTTGCATTATTTTCTTGAGCAATTTCCCTCAACTTTTGAAAATTTTTTGTTTGAGGCTTCAATAGAGAGCCTCCTCCCAGTGGACTATAGCTTATTAGTGCCGCATTATTTTTTTTAACTTCAGGTAAAAAATCTAATTCAATAGAATTATTAAAAGGTCCATATTCAGCTTGAATAAATTTAATATTATTATTTGGTAAAAAAGAATTCATTTCTTTATAAGAATTTAATGAATAATTTGATAATCCAATATGGTTTATTTTTCCAACATGCACCAACTCCAATAGTTCATGAGCCATTTCCTCCATATTAATATTTTCTGAAGGCCAATGAGGTTGATATACATCAACAAAGTCCCGGTCCAATCTTTTAAGGCTTCGATCTAAAGCCTTTGTTATCTCTCCTCGAGATGAGTGTTGCGGAGAAAACTTGGACATTATAAATAATTCGTTTTTTATTGACTGAGGAACTGAGCCTATAATTTCCTCTGAAGCACCTTCTGCATAATTTTCTGCAGTATCGATAATCCTGGCACCAGCATCATAAGCATATCCAATTAAGTCAATGAAACTTTTTTTTGAAGAGAAATCGCCCTTGGTTTTACCAAGTCTTTTAAAATGG
>MDSY01148658.1_pt1 | contig 13281 bp, 16 predicted proteins | sample 811131 | NCBI WGS metagenome assembly MDSY01 (sample SAMN05326643, study PRJNA326480) | marine metagenome | isolation source: seawater | place: Atlantic Ocean: South West | collected 2010
TCAGATGCTCTTTGCACCCGTCCCTAAGGTTACGCTGATTGAAACCACGTTTGAGGAACTGGGCACGACGACACGAGGCGAAGGAGGCTTTGGGTCAACGGGTCAATTCTGAACAAAAAGAACCACCAAAGCAGCATGTTATTGCTATCAAAACTTCATTGGGTTGAACGCCTACCCGAAACCATGGACGAACCAAGGTATGTGCAGGTCCTCCGCTTCGGGGTGGTTCCATACCAGGAAGCTGTCGTTCAAATGAAAGCATACCAGCGCCAGAGGATCGATGAGGACATACCAGACACCCTCCTCATTATGCAACATCCTGAGGTTGTCACCGTAGGTCCAAGGGCTCGCAATGATGGTGTTACTGCACCCGAAGGCTATGCAACTCAACCCGTTGATAGAGGCGGGGGCCTAACCTGGCATGGACCAGGGCAACTTGTGGCCTATCCGATCTTCAAATGGGACAAAGAAGATGAAACATCGGTAGCGAAAATCATTCAAATGATTGAATCTTGGATTATTGCTGCGCTTAAGGAATGTCAAATCATTGGAACAAGGGACGACCGTATGCAAGGGGTATGGGTCGATGGAAAGAAGGTCGCAAGCATCGGACTCTCGTTTTTGCAATGGACATCTCGCCATGGTTTCACAATCAACATCGATACACCGAAAGGGCGAGTCGAGGGATTGGCAGGGTGCGGACTCAACCAAGAGACAACCACATGTTTGCACCGTTTGGGCCATACGACAACATTCGAGTCGATTCTGGATGCACTAAAGTCCACGATGCTTCAATCTGTCAATAGAGCGATGATGTAATCTTTTCTATAGAGGATTTTTCCCTGTTCGGACCTTCCTTATCGAAACAAGTGGCTAAAAGGCAGAACCTTCACCTCAAAACATGGGCGAAATTGTCGTAGGCATTTCCGGGGCATCAGGTGCCATCTACGGAAAGCGGCTTGTAGAAATCCTACGTTCGAAGGACATTCCTGTGCGCCTCGTCGTCACTAACGCCGGCGAAATCACGCTCAAGCACGAATGTGACACGACGAAAGAGGCGATCGCTGAAGCGACTGGAGCCCTTCTTGAAGACGACAAAAACATCGGTGCAAAATCAGCGTCTGGATCCGCGAACATCGATGCAGTTGTCCTGTGCCCCTGCTCAGGCACGACGCTCGGGAAACTTGGTGCTGGCATCGGTGATAACCTGATCACCCGCTCCGCCATTGTCGCCCTTAAAGAACGAAGAAAATTGATTATCGTCCCAAGAGAGGCCCCCTATGCGACGGTCCATCTCGAAAACATGACTAAACTCTCCCAATGGGGCGCAGTTGTCATTCCCGCATCCCCCGGATTTTACAACCATCCAAAATCCATTGACGACATGGTTGATTTCGTGATTGCACGCATCCTCGACCACATCGGCCTCGAACACAACGTTGGAAGTCGATGGACTGGAGAAGAAATCCCCTAATCACGCAACCGCCGAGTTCTTCAATGAGCGCCACTATCGCTCTTCGTGGACGAATCAAGTTTGGCAACCCATACCGTTGCGGAATTGAAAGTGATGCTCGCTGAACAGGGGCTTGCTCAAAGCGGTAAGAAAGCGGACCTCATCAAGCGATTGGCGACCAGCAGTCCACAATCATCAACGGATGAAAACGCCATGATGGCGGTTGAAGACGACTTTATTCTGTTCGAAGAACCATCGACCTTGATGCATCGAATGAAAACTCCAGTCTATGGCCCAATAAATATGGGCATGGCCATCGCAATTGGCTTAGCAGCATTGATGCTCTCTGCGGTACTCATCGTTCAGCCTGCTTGGCTCGGATTTGAACCAGATTATGAGTACGATCTGATTGAATATGATGCGGCAGTGACAGAAATCTTTGCTGAAAACCTTGTTGAATTGGGTCACCCCGATTGGGAAGGTCGAATGAGTGGCACTCAAGAAGAAGCCAACGCTGCTGATTACATCATTTCAGAATTCGCAGCAATGGGGCTCCAAACTCAGCTCAACAGTTACGAGGTCCCAATGCACAGGGTAAACGCCGAACCAAGCCTGAGAATCTGTGTTCAAGGATTTGGAGGCAACAGCCCGTGTGAAGGACCCGTTGCCCCTGGTTCGGTAATCACCGAATTCCAACACAGAAGCGATTATGTGATTCAAGGGTTTTCTGGACAATCAGAATTTACCTTCCAACAGGACGTGCAGCTCACGGATTTAGGAAATGGGAGCGATGAATCGTTGTGGCAGAGCGCTGGAGGTACAGTTGGCTACCTCCGGAGTGGTGGCTCGAAAATTGGCAACACTGTGATGTTTTCAAAAGCAGCTGAGAACAACTTGGCAGGGCTCATTAGGGTCAACAAGGATTACAATTGTGGCATGATCGAAGGTAATGATTGCGTTCCAATCTTCAAGGGAAGCAACATCGATGATGTAACGGCTGCGAACGGAGGGACAATCCCGAGTGACCTCCCGTTTATTGCAATGTCAAAGGACGCCGGAGAAATACTCGAAACAGCCATTTTCAATGCAACTGGCCCACAAGGGGTGCTCGAGATGATCATTGATGTGACCAATGATGAAGAGCAAACCATCTATGTTCCCTGTGGCATCATCCCAGGTAAATCCTCTGAGGTCGTGATCATCGGTGCTCATCATGATACAGTTTACCACGCAGAGGGTGCAGTGGACGATACATCGGGGACGGCCAGCGTGATGGAAATGGCTCGGCAACTGAGCCAAATTGTGAATGAAACTGGGAAACCGGACAGGGCAATTCACTTTTGCACCTGGGGTGGTGAAGAGGAAGGGTTGTACGGCAGCCGTGCATATGTAGCAGCAAATCAAAACTTTTTGACCGACAATTTGCGTCTTTATGTGAACCTCGATATGAACCATGTCGATGCCGATACAACCCGAGGAAACTCAATTTCGCTGTTCACCAATAACAAGGATGACTACGGCCACATGAGTCGAATTACAGACCTGTACAAGAAGGCAAACCCGGACATGGCGGAGCGCTATGACATACAGCTTTCTCTCCTTGAAGGGGCTCAAGGCGACCCCGATGGAATGCCGTACAATTCAGATCATGGACCCTTCGTTTACGACCTCAATGGAAAGCGCGGTAGGGCGGCTGTGTGCTATGGAAGTGGAAGTTGGGAGTATCACACCTACCTTGATACAATGGACCGCTTCAATGCAGATTCCCTCCATGTCTCAGTGACCATTTACGGCACCTATGTCAGAATGTTGGCTTACAACCCTGATGTCTGATTCAAGTTTTTGAAGCGACGGTTTCAAAGCGTGTGGTTCAGCCCTTATACCATGGTCGCACCAAGTGCTTGGGCATCCCACATTCTTGTGGCTTCGAAATCCGAGGCCATGCAAATGCGAGCCAAGATTGGGAAATTGAAAGACTTCCAAAAGATGGCACGAAAAAAGAGCACCTGCCCCTCAAGTCAAAAGGGCGGTGACCTTGGTTGGTTCCGTAAGGGGCAAATGGTCCGACCCTTCGAGGAAGTGGTATGGAGCAACGCCCTAGCCACCGTTTCAGAGCCCGTCAAAACTCAGTTTGGATACCACCTCATATGGGTCCATGAACGGGATGAAGAATGAGGGATTTGATGACCGTCAAAATCGGCTTAGAACAGTACACTGTGATGGCCAAGCATGGCTATTACCCGTTTGAGCATGAAAACGATCAACCTTTCGTATTCACTGTTTGGACGACGTTGAAAAACGACAATGTGGAGAACAACCTCCAACGAACGTTGAATTATGCTGATATTCAGGTCGCTATTGACCATGTGATGTTCGAATCAGAACAACCAATCGCTCTCATCGAGGAAATGGCAAGCAGGGTCATTCAACACCTCCAATCAAACCTATTGATCTCAAGGATTCACGTTCGAATCGAAAAGCCGCAAGCGCCTTTGCCGCACCCTGGTGGCTTGCCGGTAATTGAGGTCGAATGGCTACGTACATGACCGAGCCTTCAAGCGCCTTCCCATCCAGCAGGCACTATGGCGGAACAAATCCAGCGGGTGTATGTGCCCTCAGCCATCGAAGAAGGAGGCAACGGTCTTTCGCTCGGTTGCTTCAGTTCTGAAGAAACAGCATGGAACGTGCTACGAAGTTTTCTCAAAAAGAGCGACAGGATGCTGTTGACCTCCGCTTCGGTTGTGGCGTGGGACATTGACGTCATCGGTGAGCATGGGCTGACCCCGTTGGCATCGCTGGAGTGCAAAGATTGCCCAGTGTGCGGCAGGCAGACATTTTGGGTCGACCTCGAACATTTCTCGGCGCTTTGCTACGGTGATGCTTGCGCTGCGTGGGTTGAAGAGAGCACACACGAACCTGGAGTCATCGATTGTGGCTGGCCACCCCTCAGGTTCTTAAAACAAACAAAATCGATTGAAGAGGCGTTCAATGAATTGTTCGCCTTGGGCGACCAAGTGAAGGCTGCAGCAATCACTGAAACTGGTACAATTGAAGAATCAGAAGCAATGCTCAATGATTTTGAATCTACAAACTCCTAAGGACCAATGGTCCAATGAAGCTGAAGGCAAAGAGGCCAAGGAAAACAAACATCCAGACCCTCATTTGTTTTTGATTCCGTTCATCCCTTACGTTCCGATCAATGCAAGCCTGGTCTGTGCAAACACGAGGCTCAGCAGAGAGTTTAATCGGTCGGAAACACACCCTGCAGTGCTTATGAGGCTGGATTTTACCCGAACCTGCAGATGTGACTTTATTGGTCATCCGCTGAATATTTTCTTTCATTTTCTTTGCATCAACCATAATTCATCACCTAAGGTAAAATCAGTGTACCTTCGAAGGGTTGCCCGTCAAGGGCTTGTTCCAACAAGGACAAATCCCTGCCGTCAAGAACGGCGAGTCGCAAATCGCATGCTTTAGCCCATCCAACTGCAACAGGGTCGATGACAGCCGAAGCGCCTGGTGCTAAAGGTTCACCAATACCGGTAATTTCAGCCAACTCATCGATGGACATTGTGGAAAAAGAGGCAGCATCCTCGTGGTGCCTTGGATCTTTATTGAAGACATGACTCACATTTGTGGCGATCACACAATGGCTGGCCCCTGTGTCACGTGCGAGGGCTACGGCAACAGCATCGGTAGTGTGGCCTGGTGTTGTGCCACCCATTATCACAAGGTGGTGAACATCCATCAGGGCTGCGGCTTCACTTGTGGTGGTAGGAATAATTGGTGCCACATCGCAACCGATGTCAAGTAAGACCTGTTGAATGACTGTGGCGTTCAGACGAGTTGCTGCGATGCCTACTTCATCCAAACGATGTGAATCATGAACCAGCGTTTGAGCAAGCGTGATGCCTTCACGTGCCGGCAAGCCTCCGCCGATCACAAGAGCCAATCGACGAGCATTACCTTCCATGTGAACGGCTAACTGACGCAAGCGGCCGAACCATTCGGCTCTTTGTTCCGCTTCTTCAGGCCGAAGGAGGCTTCCTCCCAAAGCAACAACATGACGACTTGTCATCGTTCCATCCTTGCGCGCTCATGCTTTGAGTATATCCCCCTGAACAGCATTCGAAAGCCCATCCTTTGTCGACCTACAACCCTTCAACACACGAGAGTTGAAAACCCCTCAACCATGCCCTTGAAGTGGAGGCCAAGCGATGTCTGATGATACAACAGCCGCCACGCGCCGCCTCCGATTGAAACTCGCTCTTGAAGACCTGAGGGAAATGAAAGGTTTTGGAACTGAATTGGTCACCTTGATCATCCCTCCTGACCGACATATTTCTGACGCCCGGTCATTGCTTCAAAACGAACACGGGCAAGCGGCGAACATCAAATCTAAAGGCACCCGGAAGAACGTCCAAGGCGCCATTGAATCAGCCATATCGACCCTGTCGCGCTACAAAAGACCGGGAGAACATGGGTTGGCAATTTTCGTTGGTTCGATTATAATTGGCAACAATAAAAACCGAATGGTCAATGTTGTCGTGGAAGATCCACCTGAAGCGTTGATGTCCTTCAGGTATCGGTGTGATTCGGTCTTTGAACTGAGTCAGCTTGAAGACATGCTTGTCGATAAGAAGTCCTACGGTTTGTTTGTCATCGACCGTTCCGAAGCTGCTTACGGCATTGCTTCAGGCAAGCGCATTCACGTCCAAGAGCACCTGGTTTCAAACATCATGGGTAAGCACCGCCAAGGTGGCCAATCTGCTCAACGTTTCGAGCGACTGATTGAAGAAGCCGCACATAATTTCTTCAAGCGGGCCACTGAACACGCGTGTTCCTATTGGCTGCCAAACCTCGATAACATTCAGGCCATTATCATTGGAGGCCCTGGAGCCACAAAGGACTTCGTTGTCAAGAACGAGTACTTCCATCACGAAGTCGGGAAGCGCATCGCTAAAACTCACTTTGATGTTGGCTATTCCAACGAAAGTGGGGTGAGGGAACTGGTTGATAACGCCGGGGCATTAATGGGTGAAATTGAACTCGATGCTGAACGACAGGTAATGACCTCGTTCCTATCTGAATTGATCAAGCCTGCGCCAAGGGCCGCTTATGGGGAAATGATGGTCCGAAGTGCGCTTGAACGAGGCGCAGTGGACCGACTGCTTGTGTCAGAAGGTCTGCGAAAGAACACCTTAACGCTTCAATGTGGATCATGCAAAGAAGAATGGACCGCTACAGTGGGGCGAATGGAGCCTCTTCCACCATGCCCTTCCTGCAAGGCCTCGGGCGACAACGCCAAGGAACTAAACAGCATTTCACTCATTGATGAACTCGCTAAATCGGCCGAACGCAGCAACTCGGAAATCGTCTATATATCAATTGACACCGAAGAAGGCGCCCAATTGCTTCATGGCTTTGGAGGCCTTGCTGCTCTGTGCCGTTACCCAATGATGTGATCTCATGCAGATGCTAAAGGCAGTGATTGAGCCCCTTATCGAGGCTGCATTGGCCGAGGTCGGAGTCAAAAACGATCACTGGAAGAAGATGCTTTCACCCTCCCGTGAACTTGACCAGGGTGATCTTTCACTGCCCTGTTTTCCGTTTGCCAAACAACTTGGAAAGGCACCACCTGCCATCGCAGAGGCGCTTGCTCAGGCCTTGGCGTCACACGAAGCCATTGGTCAAGTAAGCGCTGTTGCAGGTTACCTCAACATCAAGGCAGATCCTGTTTGGCTTGCGCAAACAATTCTTGCTTCGCCTGAGGTGCACGGCCACCCATTCGGTCAATGCCAGCCCACCGGAAGAAAAATTCTCATCGAGCATACATCCGCAAACCCGAACGGTCCGTTCCATGTTGGACGTGCTCGAAATGCGATTCTAGGAGACTCATTGGTCCGCTTACACCGACTCTATGGCAATGAAGTTCGTGCTGAATACTATGTAGACGACATGGGTAAACAGGTCGCTGTGTTAGCATGGGCACTTGCAAACCTGAGTTCAGAAGAAGTCGAGGCCACCTTAGATGGCAGAGAGCCGCTCAATCCAAAATGGAAAGGTAAAGCAGACCACGAGCGCGTCCGCTGGTACCAAGCAGCGCAAGTTCTACGCGAACAACGAGCAGACAAAGAGGAAATCGAACAAGACATCAGCAGAATGGTTCACGCAAGTGAGCATGGCGATCAGGACGTTTTGGACGACTTCGAAGCCGCTTACCAACCCGTGCTGGATGGCATGTTGACCACGTTGGCACGGCTTGGGATTGATTTCAATACATTCACCAAAGAATCCATGTTTGTCACCAATGGTGATGTCGGGCGCCTGATGGAAACGTTCCGAGGCTTCGACATCCACGGTACAGCTGACAACGGTGCGGAATTCTTAGATCTCGGCGCTCGAGGCCTCAAGGGGAAGACCGAGTTCTTCTTTCGACGAGGCGACGGGTCATCACTGTACGCAACCCGGGACATTGCATACCACATGTGGAAGTGGCAACAATGCGATGATTTGATCAATGTTCTTGGTGAAGATCACAAATTACAAGCAAGGCAAGTGGGCATGACGCTCACTGAACTTGGACAGAACGTCCCCGAGGTCCTCTTTTACTCGTTCATTAAACTCCCAGAGGGAAAGATGTCAACAAGGAAGGGTAACGTTGTGTTCATGGATGACCTTCTGGAAGAAGCACAGGCACAGGCTGCAGCTGTCGTTGGCGTCTTGCGGCCAGATTACGAACAAGAACAGGTCGATGAAATCGCAGATGCCGCTGGAACATCTGCTGTTCGTTTCAATATCATCAAAGTCAGCCCTGAGAAAGGGTTCACATTCCGTTGGGAGGAAGCACTTGCCTTCGAAGGCGGTTCCGCACCATTTGTGATGTATTCCCATGTTCGGGCGTGTTCAATTGTTCGACGATGCCAAAAAGAGGGTGTGAACGTGGAGATGGAGTTGGCTAAAACCAATCTTGACCTGCCCTCAGAAATGTCAATTGGCATGGTTGGCTTGTTGAGAGCACTTGCAATCCATAATGACGTGCTGGCAAAGGCCGTTAACGACCGACGTCCTCATCTCTTTGCCAATCAAATGCTGCATCTGGCCAATTGCTTCAATGCGTTTTATCGAGATTGCATGATTGTGGTTGAGGGTGAAGTCAACACATTCAATCTTCAAATTTCTGAAGTGGCTCGACGCATGATGCGAACAGGCATGGAAGGATTGGGAATCACCCCAATCGAACATATGTGAGTTTTCATTCTTGATCTCGCCTGTACCAGCCTTCTGGTAAAGCCATAGGATCGATTTGACGGGCATCTTTCACTCGCCGAACAATCTCCATTCGCATCGACTCCATGCCAACGAACTCGGTTGCAGACATGGTGACCCGCCCTTTGGGGTCATACAAGAGAGGGAGGTCTGGTGTGCCTTCAGAGCCTTCATCTCGCCACTCTGCTTCAGCTGCTGAAACTTCATTCCACATCTCCGGCAGTGGCTTTAGGAGGTCTGCCTTGGAAGTGACCACCATCAAATCAGTGCCCGGCAACATGGCTCGAACGTCTTCCAAAAGGTGGTTTTGTTCATCCATTGAAGTCCCGCATGCTTCACTTTCATCCATCAAGAAAAGGACAAGCGAACCCGTATGTTCCAGGGCCGCAATGGCTTGAAGTTCGATTGTGTTCCTAGAGGTACGAGGCCTGTCGAGCAGCCCAGGCGTATCCACCATCTGATACTGCAAGCGCCGATGCGTAAAGTGGCCGACGTGAATTTGTTTGGTCGTGAAAGGATAATGATTCACTTCCATTTTCCCAGAACTGAGGGCAGAAATGAACGCTGACTTTCCAACGTTCGGCGCCCCACACACAACGATGCAAGGAAGCAGTTGATCAATGGTCGGCAACCGCTTCAAGACTTCACGTGCTTCGCTTAACCAAAGAAGTGATGGTTTAACACGACGCATAATCGATGAAATACGTCCATAGGCTTCCTTACGTGCATCGTGCATTAATTCTGTTCGGCCTGTTCGAATGATCTTTTTGCTGTTTTGACCTGCTATGTTCAGCACCTGTTTTGACGCCCATTGAAGCATTGACAAATGATGCCTGTAATCATCACAGCCAACACACGCATCAATCATGGCCACATCGAATTTTGGTGATTGGTCTAAAGAAGGCCAAACATTGACTGTTTCGGTCAGGGTTGTGGCAATCACATCTGCCGAGGTTTGCACCATTCGGCTCATCTGTTTGCGGACACGGAAGATTCGGTCAGAATCGTCCACCCTGTCAGCAGCCTTCCGCCCTCGAGAGAAGGCTTTGTCCAACACCTCGTCCTCTAGAAGAACGGTTGGGAGTGTACGCCACGAGACTTTCATGTTCCTCCCTCATTCCTTGCCGGTCGCCCACCCTTCAAGAAGGCATACCCCCAAAATTTGGGATTTTAAGACATTGAGGCAACATGAACCAAGAGCGAGGTTCAAGTAGCCTTGCCCTGTACCTTTACGCATGGCGAAGAAGAAGCAGAAGATAGAACTCCCTGAATGGGCTCAACCAATGTGGAAGGAGATGGGGTCGCCAAAACTCGAAGATGTTGCTGATGTCATCGATGGAGACTTACTCAAACGCAGGCATGGTCTCCGTAGAGACGACCTGATTGAAATCCTCATGGACGCACGATCACTCGTTGAAGGTCACGACCCATGGATTCGTGGGCGACTGCTTTCTTCTGGAAAAACAAGTTTGGAATTGCTTGGAGAGGACGGTCGAATTCACTTTGTCGCTCGCGACATTATTGCACGTATTGTGTTGGCAGCCCACACGCGGCCGGCCTACATCGATGACAAAGCCCTGTTGGCCTTTGAGCGAGCTGACATGAAGCGAAGATCTAACCTTCATGAAAAAGTCGAGAAGGAAAGCAAAGGCAGCGATGATTCTCATCTTTGGGGCTGAATCCATGAACATCCCCGAGGGGTGGTCTGTGGTTGAAGAACGGTTAATGCGTGAAATCAAATTCACCAACTTTTCAGAAGCGAAAAACCTCGTCGACGCTCTTTCCATTCACGCAGAGAACGTAAATCATCATCCTGATGTTCACTTTGGATGGGGGTATGTGATTATCGAATTGTTTACACATGACATGGGGAAGATCACTGAAAATGACCTCCAGTTCGCAATACATGTCAACTCAATAACCGATGGAATGTGAGTGCATGCCGACCGATCCAAAAGGCCGCTCACAACCAGGTTACAAACGCCACATGTTTGTCTGTGGACATGAACGTCCAGAAGGTGCTGCCCGACCCTCGTGTGCCCATCGGGGAAGCTTGGAATTGATGCAGGCGATCAAACGTGCTGCAAAAGAGGCAGGCCTTGATTCCATTCGTGTCCAAAAGTCAGGATGTTTGGACTTTTGCGAGTTCGGAACAACGGCTGTCATCTATCCTGAAGGCGTATGGTACACCATCAAAGACGAAGAGGCAGTTGCAGCAATGGTCCAGCACCTTGCTACGGGAAACGGTGCAGAGCAGTACGAAATGACCATAGCACAAAAGGAAGATTAAATCCTCTATAGAAAGATTGTCTGTTCAAAGTTTAACTGGTCGAGTCGCACCACATGCTTGGCATTTGAGAAGCGTTACTCGGTCCTCTTTGACGAAATGTGTGTCAGGGGCACCGCATTGGCTGCATTTGATGTAGGCATTCACATAATTTGCAATTGTCTTCTTGATACGCTTTGGAGGAATTCGCCCCTTAAAGCGGGCACGTGGCCCGTCTCTAGATCCCGATGTACCTAGTTCGTTGAGGATGTATTGATACACGTGATTATCGTCCCTGTCCATCATTGAGGCCACTTCATTGAAGTTTCTAAAGATGGTATTTTGACCCTCAATCAAAATTTGCGGCGGCGGCAAGCGCCATCGTGAACGGGAAGAGATTTCTTCGGGAATGTTCTCACGTGCTCGGTCAAGCAAGGACTCGTAATCGAAGTCGCTCATGGGTCAAGGCCTGTGCCGCTCTTTCTTGAAGCCATCGGAACCTTATGGGCAAAGGATTGATGAGGTTGAGTCCTTACCGGTAACTGATACCTATGGTTTTGAGCATCGAAGAACTCAGAGCACAAGCCTTTGGCATGCGAAAAGAAGGACTTAATTCACAGCAAATAGCAGATGAGTTGTCACTCTCACAGGACACAATCTCCTGGCTGCTAGCAGAAGGCGGCAAAGAAGACCGCCCGACTGACGTCCGCATCGGCTGGCGCAGCATCGGTGTACGACCAGAGCGAATCGCAGCAGTCGGTACAATCATGGCGGATGTAGCTGATGAGGAACTTGGGATTGGCGACATTGACACCGTTGTAGGGATTTCGATCAATGGCATCACTTTTGCCCATGAAGTCGCAAGGAACCTTGGTGCTGAATTCACAATCTTCAGAAACGTCGAAGGCGCAGACGGCCAAGGCGTTCTTTCGAACAAGTACGGCAAAGTCTCCGGAAAGAAGGTCGTCATTATCGATGACGTTCTCTCCTCTGGTGTCACAATGGGAAAAACCATCGAAGCCATCAGAGCGGTTGGAGGCGAAGTTGGCTTAGCGGTCGTTTTGGTCAACAAAACCACGCGCAACGAAATCGAGGGCGTTCCCCTACGAGGCATCATTCGAGCCGTTCCAGTTTGAGGTGTTTAGATGCACTGGGCTGATGTTGCTGCGAAGGCTTTGAGCCACAAAGGTGGCAAGCACATCGTATCAACAGGCATCACCCCAAGCGGGGAATTCCATATTGGGCATCTGCGAGAAATCCTCACTGGCGATATGATTGCTCGTGCAGCCCGCAATGCAGGCTTGGATGTCGAATTCGTTTTTGTTGTTGACACAGCAGACCCGTTGAGAAAGGTGTATGATTTTCTCGGCGACGACTACGAACAATTCATCGGTCACCAACTTGGGTCGATCCCGGCACCGGATGAAGATGGAAATCCAAACTGGGACCGTTTTGAGAACGAGGGTTGGACGTATGGCGACCATTTCTTGAAGCCATTTTTACAGGCATTGGAACAAATAGGAGTTCGCCCTCGAATCATTGACAACCTTCAATCCTACAAAGAAGGGCGATTTGATACCCTTTCGAAAACAGCATGCGACCGAGCAGACGACATCCGTGAAGCGATAGAAAGCATCTCTGGTCGCGAATTAGCTGAAGATTGGTTTCCTTGGAGTCCACTTGATTCCAAAGGCTCGCTTGATGGTGTCAAAGTAACCGGATACGAATACCCTCTTGTTTACTGGAGAGATGCCCACGGCATAGAAGGCACTTCTGATTTGAGAGAGGGTGAAGGGAAACTGCCATGGAGGATTGATTGGCCTGCGAAGTGGGGTTGGATCGGTGTGACGTGCGAACCTTTTGGCAAAGATCACGGTGCTGCTGGAGGATCTTATGCTACAGGTCGAGAAATTGTCAAGATTCTTGGTCATGAGCCACCCCACCCACTCACCTATGAATGGATCAGCCTCAAAGGCCAAGGCGCAATGTCATCATCCGCAGGAAATACCATTGGGCCAATTGAAGCCCTCGAATTGGTTCCACCTGAAATTCTTAGGTTGCTGGTTGCAAAGTCAAAACCAAACAAGGCAATCGAATTTGATACGGGCATGGGTTTAGTCAACTTAGCGGATGAGTATGAACGACTTGCTGCACGGAACTTTTCCTCTGAACTTGCAGATGAAGACTTGAGTCGACGCCAAAGAGTTCAGATTGAAGATGCCGCAGGTGCCATGCGAATGGCGGTGATCATGGAAGGTGAGGAGGCCGAATCGACTGCCGTAACCTTCCGCCA
>MDSY01040410.1_pt1 | contig 13279 bp, 11 predicted proteins | sample 811131 | NCBI WGS metagenome assembly MDSY01 (sample SAMN05326643, study PRJNA326480) | marine metagenome | isolation source: seawater | place: Atlantic Ocean: South West | collected 2010
GTCTCTTGTTTCGACACTTACGTTTGCTGCGGCTGTATAGGCTTTGACAAATGGTAAGAATGAATAGGTAGCCAAGGCCGGTGCCTCGTCTGTTTTCGTGTAAATGATTTTAGACTTTTGCATGAGTGTGTTTACCTTAAGTTTTCGGTGTACGCAAATTTAACCAATCTTATTAATTTTTTTACCTCAATGCGCCTCTATTTTAACTTGACAAGTGAAGCAGTCGTGTTAAAATTTAAATTAAATTAGACGTACTCTTTTTCAATAGCTCGAATGTATAGAAACTTGATGCTCATAAATTGTCTTCTATTGCTTTTTGTTTTGATAGCATGCAAAACGGTAGAACCCTCATTGCCTGAATTGAGCATTAAAAACCAAGATAAAATTGAACCTGAAGTATCAAGGTTAAATGTAGATATTGAGGTTAATATGAAGGGCATGTTTGCAGAGGCTGAAAAAAGTACCCCTTTGCGTTTCAAAGGAGCCTCTTCTTCATGTGAAGGGGTAAGTTATACCTACGCATTCACGAGAAAACCGATTGTTTTTTCAACTTTACCATCCCAATTAGAAACTAAAATAGAGGGTGGTTTTTCGTTAGACCTGAGTTATTGTCCACTATGCGTTACGCTTTGGAATGGAAAGGAATCTTGCACTGTACCTAGGATTTCCGGGTCATGCGGCCTGAATGAAAAGAAACGAGGGTACACCATGCGTTATTTGACCACATTAGGGTTGAGTAGGGATTATAGGCTTATTTCAAAAACAAAGCTTAAGGAGTTTACAATAAAGGACCCATGTGAGCTTACTTTTTTGAATTATGATGTTACTGAAAGAGTCGAAAAGGAAATCGAGAAAGAGCTCAAGAGCATGCAATCGAAAATGGATGAAGATATTGAATCTATTGAAGTGAAATCAAAAATAGAGAAGGCATGGAAAGAACTTCAGCAATCTATACCTATTTCTCCTTATGGCTTTCTTCAGCTAAACCCATTGTCTTTTTCGACTACGGATTTAAGGTATGAAGGTGAAACAGCGAAATTTTCGTTGAGCTTGTTTTTTTCACCAATCATTACAACAGAACAGAAACCCAAATCATACCAACCGCTTACAGAAATGATCCCCAACGATCGGTTAGAAGGGTTTTCTATTTTAGCAGATGCTGCAGCTAGTTATGATTCTTTATCGTCTATACTGACAAATGAGTTTAAAGATGATGTGATATCGATAAAGGGGAGGGAGATTGTGGTTCGAAATTTGAAGGTTATAGGTTGTCAATCCAACCGATTGGTGCTTCGCCTTGAATTCGATGGGTATCGAAAGGGACGAGTATATCTAGTTTGTACCCCAGAAATGGATATTGATCAGCAGGTGCTGACCCTGAATAATATAGACTTTGAATTAAAAACAAAAGCATTTCTCTTAAAATCTGCAGAATGGCTTTTGAGCAATAGAATTAGAAATGAAATCGCAAAAAAGGCAAAAATTGATATGTCCGAAAATTTAAATTCGTTATTAACAACACTCGAAAGTAAGCTCAATGGTTCACTGGCTCCCGGAGTAAATGTACATAGTCAGTTGGATCAGCTTAGGCTAAATTCTCTTGTTTTGGGTGAGACACATTTGTATATTAGGACTAAGTTGTCGGGTAAAGTGAAAATAGCAATTGAATCAAATGGCAAAAGATAACTTGTATGCGTTTCTTCTTATTATGATGCTTTGGGGAACCAGCTGCTTTGGCCAAGGTGTGGATTATTCTAAATGCTTTGGAGGCATTTCCTTATCGCCCAATAATTTCTATAGTCTGGCTTTTCAGGGTAAAAAAGGGATAGACAAGAAAGGTCTTTATGGTTATGAAACCTCAAGAGAGGTAAATAAAAACCAAATTTGGTTGTTTTTTGACACTCCCTCATCAGGCTTACTGAACCTAAATATAAAAGGCCATTTAGAAAAGTGCAGGGTATATATGTTTGAGGAAAAAGGCGGACAAATTTGTCAAGAGCTTGAAGAAAAACAAGCGAAACTGGTGTTTTTCGGGTCTAATTTAGTGGATCTTGCTGCAGAATTTATTTTTGTAGAGGAGGCTTTGCGCTATGCAGTTGTTCTTATAGCAGATGAAGGGATGAAAGATTCCTTAGATTTTTCGTTTGATTTTTCACCGCAAGACGAATTTGGCAATGAGATAATCGATTCATTATTGTTTGATTTAACGACACATGGCAATGCACATGAATATGAAATTCACGTTAGAGATGCAGTAACCAAGCGCCCCGTGAAAAGTAAAATTTCTCTAACAGGAGCGAATGAAATTAACGGAGCATATGTAGCCAGTGAACTCATCTTAAATATTCGTAAGAATATAAAAGTCTGTGAGCTAAAGATCGACGCTGAAGGCTATTTCTCTTTTGACAAGAAGGACCATTCAATTCTCGTTAAAAATGGCTTAAAGGACACCATTTTTCTTAAGCCGTTGGTTCGTGGGGCGGTAGCTAAAATAGACGAGATTTATTTCGCTGCAGGTCTTTCTACGATCCTAGAGGAATCAGCGCCTAAGTTGAACCGTCTGCGGGATTTCTTATTGGTAAACCCTAATGTAAATATTGAAATTCAAGGGCATGTAAACGGAGATGGTACCCAGTCATTTAGCTCAAAGAGACTCTCTAAAAAAAGAGCCAAGGGGATTATAAAACATTTAGTGGCAGCTGGTATTTCTGCGAAAAGGTTAAGTGCAAAAGGTTTTGGTTTTACAAATCCAGTATACGCTTTTCCTGAAACAGAGATGGAAAAAGAGGCCAACAGGCGCGTCGAAATTTTAATTAAATAGTTTAGCTGTAGAAAGGAGAAATCATGTAATAGACTACAACTCCTGTTATTGCGACATATAACCATATAGGAAAAGCGAACCTTGTCCATTTTTTATGTCTTTCATAATTCCCTTCCCAAGCGAACTTGTATGCAAATAAAACTAAGGGAATCACAATCAAGCTCAAGAAAATATGAGAAACGAGAATGAAAAAATAAAGACCTCTCGTATCGGAGATTGCGAGGGCCTCGGCACTTTCTAGTATCCCATTGCCATTAATGTCCCCATATTTAGTTGAATCAGAGGTCATGTGATACAGTACATATAGCAACAGAAACAAGATTGAAAAAGAGAGGCAAAATTGTATGATTCTCTGGTGTAATTTTATTTTTTTGAATTTAATCGCAGTCAGTGCTAAAACTAAACCTATTGCAGTCAGGCCATTCAATGAGGCATAAATAGGGGGTAAGAAAGTAAGGTCAAAACCTTCAACTTTCACAGAAAACAGAACAGCAACTGCCACAGGTATGACAATAGATACAGCGAGGATTGCGTTTTTCAGTTTTTTATTTGGTAGGGGTTTCGCTTTTGGCACTCTACCTTCCTGTGCAACGATTTTTTCTTTTATACCATCCCAAAGGCCAATTCTGTGCTGAAGTGCATCTTTTGAGACTTGAAGCACCTCTTCTATTTTTTTTGGATCGTTTTCACAAAGTTCTTCCACCATTTGTAGTGATAGCGGCCCATGTTCGTCTCCATCTAGTTCAATATGACGGTCAAGATAGTAGGTCAGTTTATTGAATTTTGTGTTTTTTGAGTCTGCTTGTTTTAAAATCTCTATAAACATGTCAGGAATCAAATCCTCTCTACCGAATGTGAATGCCGCAGCGATACAGTGTGGCTTATCTGATTCAATTACTCTGAAAGTAAAACGCATAAATTCTTTTATGCTATCCTCAACATACAAGGCATCTATAATCGAATGAATTGAATTACCCTTCTCCAATCCTTTGATGAGATGATTGATCTCAGTGGAATCTGAGTCAATTTGACCCATGGACTCCAAATACATTTCAAAATGACTTTTTGGCTCTCCTTTCTCGTTTATATCACTTTCTTCGGCGTGTACAATTTCATTAATAAACCTTGCCAAAGATGCTTTTGGGCGGGGCTTCCATGGGATTGTGGTAGTCGTAAGTTTGATTTGTAGCGCTTTGAGTAGCGACATGAAATCCCAGACAGCAAAAACATGCATGGACATGAAAAGCCGTATATCATCAACGCTCTGCAGTTGCTCATATAAACTGTGTTCCTTAAGCTGTTTTCTAAGCGGTGTTAGTTGGGATTCTATATATTTAATTTGTGACAAGCTCGCTTTCTATTAATATATTCAGGTCTTTCAATAACCGTTTGTACTCAATTTTGTTTACCGAGCCGTCAAATCCTGTAATGTTATAAACGCCTCTTAGGTAACCATCTTGATCAACCATAGAAAAGGCCCCCGAATGCGCATACCCTCCTGCAGCTTCCTCTTCGCGTCCTGCAAAAACTTTAAAGCTTTCTATTCCTAATCGATGTGTGAATTCCTCATCACCCGTTAAGAAATCCCAGTTTTTACAACCGGCACAGTGGATGTTTTTGTATTTCTTTAGTGCTTGTGGAGTATCTTTTATAGGATCAATTGAAAAAGAAAGGAATTGAACTTTATCTTGGGCATTCATAGCTTTTACCTCTTCGGATAGCTTTGTCATCTGCAAATTCATAATCGGACAGATAGTTGGGCAGGTGGCAAAAAAGAATTCGGTAATCCAAATTTTGTCGGTATAGCTCTTATTTGTTACCTGTATATCATCTTGATTTTTGTATGAAAAGTCGCCAATAGGTTGGTAAACAGTATCAATGATTTGAATTTCATCTTTGATTGAGTACTCGAGGTCGTAGTGTCCAATGAAGGGCAGCTTTTGTGAGTGTTCAGGTCCGTCACAGGCAGTAATAAGAAGGATAATTAAACAAGTAAATAAACGATTCATTTCTATTTTGAGACTTGTTTATCATATTGTTTTTGAAGCAGCGCCATACTTTGTTTCATACGTCTGATTTGGCCTTCTACCTTTCCCGAAAGCACCATTCTCAGGTGGTGCTGTTTGTCAACAAGTAACATAAGCTCTTGGAAATTCGCTTGCTCATCGGTAAGAGAAACACCATTACTCTCTAAATTGTAAATTTCTTGGACATTTCCAGTTGCTAAAATCCAAATTGAAGGGTCATAGTTCTCAGTCAAGTCATTTACAGCATCATTGATAACGGATAGGTCTTTTACTGGGTTTCCTTCTCCATCTGTGAGAAAAGAGATCATTCTAATCTTTTTCGTTTTTTTTGTTTTGTTCTTCCAAACGTGTTGGTAAATCGTTTGGTTCAAATGCCACATTAGAACGGAGCAACTATCAGGACATGTACTTTGAAGTACATTTATGAGAATGATCTCATCTTTGAATTCTTTCGAATTACGCAAATTTCCATTGGCGTCTGTAAATTCAAATTCAGCTACAGGGCCATAATCAGCAAGCTCTTCGAACTTGTGCTCACAGCTTCTTGTTCCAATAAAAATCAGTAATAATGCAGGTCCAAATACTAAAACAAAACCAATAAACTTATTAAATCTTTTTTTAGTCAAAGTGGTTTTTTAAGCGGCCACACCAGACCAAGCGCTTCCAACCGCGAGGGCCTCGGTCAATGCTATGAAAATTAAATAAAGAATAAAACCGGCATAGGGAAGCAAAATGACATTTCGCATCCATTTTCTCTCGTCTCCAAGATGCATAAACACCATAACAATGTATCCCGCTTTTAGGAGTGTCAAGGCGATAAACGACCATTTCACATAAATCCAAACATCTGATGATTGTTTGATGTAAGCACCAAGTGCAACTTCAACAGCTGTGATAATTGTCAGCAATAGCGTTACCTTCCATATTTTCGTTCGAAGTGCTTTTCCATGCTCTTCTGAATGGTGCGTATCTAAAGAATATTCAATCAAATCATCTCTTTCCATGGTGTTGTTTTAAGTATTAAACGAGGTAAAAAAATGTAAAAACAAAAACCCAAACTAAATCTACGAAGTGCCAGTAAAGCCCGGTTTTTTCAACCATTTCATAATGACCCCTTTTGTGGTATGTTCCTTTTATCACCCCAATAAAAATTAAAATGTTAATCAATACTCCTGAGAATACATGAAATCCATGAAACCCTGTAATAAAAAAGAAGAAATGAGCATATTGTTGTGGCCCATATTCATTTTTGGTAGGCAACCAATGTTCTCCGTCCTCAAACCAAGGTGCACCATAAGTAACTTTTGGAGTTCCGCTGTATAGTGACGCGTAATAAAGTGCTTCTGCTTCTTTACCATGGATTTTATCTCCGATATTTCTTTTCGAGTCTGAGCCGGTTAATTTAACGGTTAGCTCTAAATCGTGGTCATGCTCTTTATTAACTTTGGCTATTGATCCGTCGTGAAGGTGAATTTTTCCTCCTTTCTCAATGTGACCTTCTTTTGCCGCATGCTGGAATGTATGCATTAGGTCGGCAGTGATTACGTCTCCTTTTTTATGATGAAGTCCGTCTTCAATAACTGTAAAGTTTTTTATTTCACCGAAATGACCCTTCACAATTGCCTCTGATCCGTCCATTAATTCAATTCGACCAAATTCAGAACCATGAATAAAGTGACTCCATTCCCAAACCTGAGACCCTAAAAAGAAAAACCCACCAATGATTGTTGCAAACATCCATTTGGTAACTCCTTTCTTGTCCATACGGTGTCCAGCTTCAACAGCCAAAACCATTGTAACCGATGATATGATTAGAATAAAGGTCATTAACGCAACGTAAATTAATGGATATCCATGACCTAGAACAGGAAGTGAATTGAATGTTTCTTCTCCGATTGGCCATGCCTCTAGCGTGTCGTGCCTTACAAATCCATAAGCAACTAACAGACCGCTGAATGTCAGTGCATCAGAGACTAAAAAGAACCACATCATTAATTTTCCGTAGCTCGTTTGAAAAGGAGATTCCTTTCCACCCCATAGTGTTTTGGAGTTTAATTGAACAGTATTTCCCGACATTTAAAAGATTTTACTGCAAGTTTAATGAATAAAAACCAAAAACAATATTAAATACCCCCACAAAAGCCCTAAAAAGTGCCAGAAAATAGCCGTTAAACGCAGGGTCAGATGATTTTCTGCTCCAAATCGATTCATAAATGTTTTCACAACAACCCTACTTAGGTATATCAATGCAGCCGCTACGTGCAGTAAATGTAAGAACGTCAAAATGAATAAAAAGGATGAGGCCATATCTGAAGATTCAGTTGCTTTGATCTGCAAAAAATTTGACAGAACTTTCTCCTTATAGTAAAGCTTTCTATTCTTATACTGGAGCTTTTCTCCTTTATAAGAGATATTAAAATCTTTCCCTATTTCTCCTTTGGCGAAAAAGTCTCCTCTGCCGTCCACAACATTTTGCGCAAGTTGCTTAAGCCTTAGGACATCTGCCGAGCCCAGTGGAGTGGAGTCATTTACATAAAAGGAATTTTTCTGAATCGTTAGCGGGGTGTTGTTCAATAATAAAGTATATTCATTTTGATCTCCAGAAGTAACCAACCTAAATTTGTTGTTGTAATTTTCTCCTGAAATAAAATCTTTCATATAGCTTTGGAATAATTCGAATTCCTTGGCATTCATTTTTTTCTCATCCAACAGGTAGTCGTTGCCATCTACGGTTACATATTGATCATTCTTTTTCACCTCAAAATAATCTCCATAGCGACCATCGGTAACAACAATATGGTTTTGAAATGGGTGTACCCCATTGCTCATGAGCTGCCCAAACCCTGTCCATTGAAAATAAACAAATAATAACCCTAAAATCAGAGTCGTGGCCATTCCTGCTTTCAGCATTGTTTCTTTACCCTTGCGCGCTGCAAGAATAGAGAGCACAAAAGTGCAACTACTTGCTATGATACAAGCTGTGCTCCACCAAAATGCATTTGGCAAGGCTGTTTCCAGCCAAAAAGCGTCTCCCATGCTCACAATGTAAGCTGAAGATAAACCGGCAAAGAGCATCACTATACTAAAGCAGCTCACGTAAACCATGTTCTTTTTCATTTTTTCATGGACGATTGGGTCCATATCTTTAGATAAATCCATCACTTAAAATTTTAATATGTTCTGCCTTGTCTAGGACATAGGTAAATTGAATTATTGGTAGATAAACAAAAGAAGCGAACATAAGTTTTCGTGCATCAGCATCTTCTTGGCTTAGGAACAACTTATACGCATAAATGAAAAATAAAGTTCCCAGTATTGCTGCAATAACAAAGGTTGTATTCCCTGTCCAGTCAAGTATCCATGGTATTAAACTGAAAGGAATCAATGCCAATGAATAAATCAAAATTTGAAATGCCGACTGTTTTGATTTACCTAGAGAGGAGGGGAGTAGATGGTAACCAGCCTTTTTATAGTCGTCATGGCTGACCCATGCAATCGCCCAAAAGTGTGGAAATTGCCATGTGAATTGAACAAAAAACAGCACACCGGGTAGGAAGCCAAATGAATCAGTTGCAGCGATCGCTCCTAAAAAAGGAGGAACGGCTCCTGGAAATGCACCTACAAAAACTGCCCAAGCACTTTTAGACTTCATAGGGGTATAAATAAACACGTAAGAAATAAATGCCGCTATACCTAAAAGCATACATTTAAGGTTTATCATTAGCAGGAATACACTACCTAAAATCAGCAATACAATAACGGTTGAATAGGCGAACCTTAAGCTCATTGTACCAAGAGGCAATGGTCGGTTTTTCGTTCTGGACATTAGTTTATCGATGTCTCTTTCCCAAATTTGATTGGCACCATTAGAAGCAGCTGTGACAAAAGAACCTCCCAACATTAAAAAAGCGATTTGTAAGTAGTCTGAACCGCCAGCAAAAAGGTAACCCGTTAATGCGGATAAGACCACCAAGAAGGATAGTCTAAACTTAGTAAATACCAAGATTTTCTTGTAAAGAGTCTGCTTTGTTGAGTCTTTTTGCGCCATTGACGAGCAAAATTACGAATTAAATAGGGCTTACCCGAGGAATAAGGCATTAATCGCAAATAATAAAAAACCAAAACATTGCTCTTAGGCGACACACAATTACTCTTATATTTATCATAAATTTAATTTCCTATGTTCGAAAATATTTCTGTAGACATTTCTGATGGTATTGCGGTATTGACAATCAACCGGCCAAAACAGCTGAATGCTTTAAATAAACAAACCATTGAAGAGGCGCATACTGCCTTGAAACAGGTGGAGACGAATAGCAAGGTAGCTGTTGTGATTTTGACTGGAGCAGAAGAAAAAGCATTTGTTGCTGGTGCAGATATTAAGGAATTCGCTGATTTTTCCATTGCAGAGGGAGGTAAACTTGCCCAGGAGGGGCAGGAGCTTTTATTTGATTTGGTAGAGCATTATCCAAAGCCAGTTATTGCTGCGGTCAATGGTTTTGCCTTGGGAGGTGGATTAGAGCTGGCAATGTCCGCACACATTAGAATCGCTTCTTCCAATGCGAAAATGGGTTTACCGGAGGTTTCTCTTGGTGTGATCCCAGGTTATGGTGGTACACAAAGGCTTGCTCAGCTTGTTGGTAAAGGAAAGGCAAATGAGCTGATTTTTACTGCGGGTATGATCTCTGCAGAGGATGCTTTTCGTTGTGGGTTGGTTAATACAGTTGTAGAGCAAGATGAGCTTATGGAAACAGCTCGAAAGATGGCTTCTAAAATCTTAAGAAATTCGCCAATGGCAATTCGTTCCGCTATAAAAGCTGTAAACGCTGGTTACACATCAGGAGTAAATGGTTATGAGGTGGAAATTGAAGAATTTGCAAAATGCTTCGGAACAGAAGAGTTTAAGGAGGGAACCACTGCTTTTCTAGAAAAACGAAAAGCAAATTTCAGAAAATAATATGACGAGTCCTGTTAAGCGACTTTTTGGGCAAACCGCCATTTATGGACTGTCTTCTATTCTTGGAAGGCTGCTGAACTATTTATTGGTGCCATTATATACTGCTGTCTTTGTGGACCCTTCGGATTATGGAGTCGTCTCAGAACTTTATGCTTGGGTAGCCTTCTTGATTGTGCTCCTCACTTTTGGAATGGAAACGGCCTTTTTTAAATTCATTCAAAAAGAAGGTACAAAAGAAAAAACTTTTGCAACTGCTTTGGTTTCGTTGCTATTTGTCAATGGGTTGTTTTTTTTAATTATAGCCCTATTTCATCAAGATTTAGCACGTCTTTTGCTCTTTGAGCACCATGGTGAATATGTTCTTTTATTGGGAGCCATCGTTGCTATTGATGCCATATCTTCACTTCCACTTGCCAAGCTCAGAGCAGAAGAAAAAGCCCTTCGTTTTTCTTTTATACAGTTTAGCTCAATAGGTGTAAATATAACATTGAACCTGATCTTAATGCTTGGATTTGTTTCCTCAGATAATCCAGAAAGAGGTATTGTATTCATATTGATCGCAAACCTTATTGCTTCTCTAGTTAAGCCCTTGCTGCTTTATAAATCCTTTCGTTTGCAGTCAAGTTTTGATAGAGCACTTTTTAAGAAAATGGCATTTTATTCTATTCCCCTTGCTGTGGCGGGTTTTGCAGGAATTATTAATGAAACGTTGGACCGAATTCTACTCAAACAGATGCTTTATGATCCATTGATCCCATCATCATTGAATTATGCCGAAGCTCAGGTGGGGATTTACAGTGCCTCCTATAAACTAGCAATGCTTGTTACTATATTTTTACAAGCCTACAGGTACGCCGCAGAGCCGTTTTTCTTTAGTCAAATGAATAACGAAAATAAAAATCAGATTTATGCCAAGGTGATGAACGTTTTCATAGGTCTGGTTTGTGTTGTTTTTCTGCTGGTCTCCTTGAACATTGACGTTTTCAAACACTTTATTCAGAATGAATCCTACTGGATTGGTCTGCGAGTGGTGCCTATTTTACTTCTTGCCAATGTTTTTCTTGGTATCTATTACAACCAAAGTATTTGGTACAAGCTTAGTGGAAAGACAAAGTTTGGGGCATATATTGCCTTGAGTGGAGCTTTTATTACTGTTTTGATCAATGTTTTATTTATTCCAAAGTATGGCTTCATGGCCTGTGCTTGGGCGACGCTGATTGTTTATCTTTTTCAAATGCTCCTTTCCTATTTTCTTGGACAAAAACACTACCCAATCCCATATGATATTGGGAAGTTTTTTCTATACCTAGGCAGCACCTTGTGCCTCTACTTCATTGCTATTCAATTTGATTTTGAGAATTTCTATCTGAACTTGATTTTCAGAAATAGTCTGCTTTTAATTTTTGTCATTAGTCTTTTTTACCTCGAAAGGGACAAAGAAACCAAACAGGGAAATCCCAACGATTAAAACCCTTTGAACCCTTTGTTGTTAGGTTAAATGTGTTTAATCATCTAACTTTGTATTTATCGTTATGTCAAAATTTAAACCAGGAAACTTTTTAGATCAAATAGATGTCCCTAAGGATCTTAGGGATAAGTTTTCTGTTGAAGATCTTCCGCAGGTTTCTAAAGAAGTTCGACAATACATTATCGATGTGATTTCTGAGATAGGGAACAGTCATTTTGGTGCTAGTTTAGGCGTGGTTGAGTTAACTGTTGCCTTACATTATGTTTTCGACACCCCCATAGATAAAATCGTTTGGGATGTTGGTCATCAGGCCTATGGGCACAAGATTCTAACGGGAAGAAGAAAAGTATTTCATACCAACAGAAGCAAAGGAGGAATATCGGGTTTCCCGAAAAGGTCAGAAAGTGAGTATGATACATTTGGTGTTGGTCATTCTTCTACCTCCGTGTCGGCAGCTTTGGGAATGGCTGTAGCAAATAAGTATGCTGGAGATTCAAAAACACAACATATTGCTGTTATCGGAGATGGTGCAATGACTGCGGGAATGGCTTTTGAGGGAATAAACCATGCCGGATTTGAGAAAGGCGCTAATTTATTGGTGGTCTTGAACGATAATGGAATGTCCATTGAGCCCAGCGTTGGCGCATTGAGAGAATACTCCAAGAATTTTAAGTCTTCCCAGTCTCTAGGAAATGTTAAAGAGGAAATTTGGAAATTATTAGGAAAGGTTTCAAAGTTTGGGCCCGATGCACAGAGCATTGCAACAAAGGTTTCAAAGATGATTAAAGGAGGTGGGCAAAGTAATTTGTTTGAGTCTTTAAATTTTCAATATTATGGACCTGTAGACGGCCATGATGTGGAGCGTTTGGCTACAGTTTTAGAGGAGTTAAAGGAGATTCCAGGGCCAAAAATACTTCATTGCATTACGCGTAAAGGAGCGGGGTATAAATTCTCAGAGGAAGGGAATCCTGTTCAATGGCATGCCCCAGGTATCTTTAATAAAGAAACAGGCGAAATCATAAAAATAGCACCTCCCGCGCAAGAGCCTCCAAAATACCAAGATGTCTTTGGCCATACGATTGTGGAACTTGCCGAGAAGAATGAAAAAATAATGGGAATCACTCCGGCAATGCCTTCGGGTTGTTCATTGAATATAATGATGAAAGCAATGCCAGATCGTGCTTTTGATGTTGGAATAGCTGAGCAGCATGCCGTTACATTTAGTGCTGGACTAGCCGCTCAAAACATGCTTCCGTTTTGCAATATATATTCCTCTTTTATGCAGCGGGCGTACGATCAAGTGCTTCATGATGTTGCCTTGCAAAACCTAAATGTTGTCTTTTGTTTGGATCGAGCAGGACTGGTAGGAGCGGATGGAGCAACGCATCATGGCGCTTATGATTTGGCCTACATGAGGTGTATACCCAATATGGTTGTTTCTGCACCTATGAATGAGGAAGAATTGAGAAACCTGATGTTTACCGCGCAGCTTCCAAATCAAGGACCGTTTACCATAAGATATCCAAGAGGAAGAGGCGTTATGTCAAAATGGAAAACACCCATGAAGGAATTAACAATCGGTAAAGGAAGGCGCCTTAAAAACGGCACAGACATTGCGATTTTATCTCTAGGACATCCTGGAAATTTTGTTCAAGAAGCTTCAAATGAATTGAATGAACTCGGAGTATCATTTGCACATTTTGACATGCGATTTGCAAAGCCTATTGATGAGATTATGCTTCATGAGATTTTTACTAAGTTTAAACATATTATCACTATTGAAGACGGTTGTATTATGGGGGGCTTTGGCTCTGCCGTTATTGAGTTTATGAGTGATCAAAAGTACCAAGCAGATGTCACAAGGTTGGGGATTCCAGACCAGTATATCCACCATGGAACGCAAAAAGAGCTTTGGGCAGATTGCGGATATGACGCCAAAGGCATTGTTGATACTGTCATAAAGACACTTTCTATATCAATACCCACGATAAAACTGAAAAAAAACA
>MDSY01031233.1_pt1 | contig 13276 bp, 11 predicted proteins | sample 811131 | NCBI WGS metagenome assembly MDSY01 (sample SAMN05326643, study PRJNA326480) | marine metagenome | isolation source: seawater | place: Atlantic Ocean: South West | collected 2010
CGTATAGAGACTATCCGAAATTTGAATTGGCTCAGTTTCGTAGGATTGATTATCAGAAAAAGAGGAGATAGTAATATGAGAACCAAAACCAATAATTTTATCAGAAATATCATTTTTAAAACCCGTAACCACCATTACTGAAAGTAACATTACCGCAACAGAAAGTGCAATCGCTAAAATTGCGATACGCAAAATTGGATTAGTGTAGGATTTATTTTCTTCCTTTGCAGTAAATAAGCGTTTGGCTATAAAATATTCAACATTCATCTTGATGGCAAAAATAAAACAAATAATTTGCATTAGTTTATTCCTTTTCACTTTTAGTGTAAATGCGCAAAACATAGTATTGGGTGCAGAGCAGAATGACATTTACTTACCTCTTTTGAAAAACAAAAAAGTAGGTGTTGTAGGCAACCAATCTTCAATGATTGTAAATACCCATTTAGTAGATAGTCTATTAAGCTCAGGTATTAATATTGTAAACGTATTTTCACCAGAGCATGGCTTTAGAGGCACAGCAGATGCAGGAGCAATAATTGAAGATGGTATAGATTCAAAAACAGGACTTCCAATCATCTCCCTTTATGGAAATAATAAAAAACCTAGAAAGGAACAACTAAAAGGAATTGATATTTTAGTTTTTGATATACAAGATGTAGGAGTCAGATTCTATACTTATATATCTACTCTGCATTATGTAATGGAAGCTGCATCAGAAAACAATATAACAGTTATAGTTCTTGATAGACCAAACCCAAACGGGCATTATATTGATGGTCCTATTCTGGACACTGCATTTCAATCTTTTGTTGGGATGCACACAATACCTGTTGTTCATGGAATGACTATTGGAGAATATGCCAAGATGATAAATGGAGAGAATTGGATTGCAACTAAATGTGAGTTAATTGTAATAGAAATGGAAAATTACACCCATAATACATATTATGATTTACCAATAAAACCCTCTCCCAACTTGCCTAATGCTAGAGCAGTTAATTTATACCCTAGCCTTTGTTTATTTGAAGGAACAACTATAAGTATTGGTAGAGGAACTAATTATCCTTTCCAACATTTTGGAGCAGCTTATTTGAAAAGTAATTATTCCTTTATTCCTAAAAGTGGAGAAGGAAGCAAATACCCAAAACATGAAAATATAGAGTGTTTTGGAACCGATTTACGCTTTCAAGATAACTATTTAACAACTATAAACTTAAATTGGATTATTGAGACTTATAAGCAATGTTCTGAAAAAGAAAAATTCTTCAATAACTTCTTTAATACATTAGCAGGAAATGATAAATTAAAAAAGCAAATAATTGCAGGAAAGACAGCCAGAGAAATTAAAGCCAGTTGGCAAGAAGGCTTAGAGGAGTTTAAGAAAATAAGAAAAAAATATCTTATTTATTAGAACTACCAATCCCAATAAACATAATATTTACTGACTCCAACTTTAATAAACTCATTGGCTTAACAAAAAATTCAGTATTTGAATTAATCACATTAGGAGAAATTCCAGCTTTTGGCGGCATACTCATCAACATTAATGATTTGGGTGCATTACAAAACAAACTATCATTTCTAGTGTGAAAATTTAATGCTCCTTCTTTTAAATTATTTAATGTGAGTACTTGACCTACAAAATCCATTTGGCTATTATCAGCTAGTGATAATTTAAGCATTTCATTTAGCCTAACATGAGTACCTTCTTTATTTTTGGTTGTTTCAGGATTCTTTGATGCAAATTCTAAAGTAAGGGTTTTAATTACTGAATCAACAATTACAACTTCTTTATTTTCAGTATTATTAGCACAAGAAATGAATAGCAATATTGCAGATATAAAAAGGAAATTATTTTTCATAATATTATTTATTTTAATTTTAATTTTAATTTTTCGATTATGCTAAATACAGCTGGACAAACTTCCACGTTTTTTTCAATTAATTTTAATAATTGACTTTGTTTTATTCTGTCGGTATGCGGAAATTCACGACATGCCTTTGGCCTAACATCATAAATAGAACAATAGTTGTCTTTTGCTAAAAAAGTACAGGGTACAGATTTAAGAACATAATCCATATCCTCATCTATTCTAAGGTATTTTTCTACAAATTCAGATGGTCTTACTCTTAAATGATTAGCAATTCTACTTATATCCTTATCTGTAAATAAAGGTCCTGTAGTGGTACAGCAATTTGCACATTTTAAGCAATCTGTACAAGCAAAAACCTGATCATGTATAGAGTGAATAAGTTTATCTAACACTTTTGGCTTAACTTTTTTTAAACGCTTGAAATACTGCTTATTTTCTTTTCGTTTAATTGTTACTTGCTCATTATGTTGAGCCAAGTCCATTAAAATCTCTTTCCAGGATAAGCCTTAAGTGCTGCAGCTAAAATAGCTATTGATTTCTGTAATGATTCCTTATTTAGCACATATGCGATACGCACTTGCCTTGTCCCTGTATTAGGAGTTGCATAAAAGCCTGCAGCAGGAGCTACCATTATGGTGTATCCATCCAATTCAAAATCTTCCAACAACCACTGAGCAAATTTATCAGCATTATCAACTGGAAGTTCTGCAATAGCATAAAAAGCACCAGTTGGTTTTGGGCAAAATACTCCTTCAATTTCATTTAATCCTTCAACTAGCACATCTCTCCTGCTTACATATTCTGCACTTACTTCTTCGAAATAAGAAGCATCAGTTTTTAATGCTGCTTCACCAGCTATTTGCCCAAATGTAGGTGGTGATAATCTTGCTTGTGCAAACTTCATTGCAGTTGCCATTAATTGCTTATTTTTAGAAGCTATACAACCCACTCTAATTCCACACATAGAATATCTTTTTGAAGTAGAATCAATTACAATTGCATTCTCCTCCATACCTTCAATATTCAATACTGAATAATGCACATTTCCATCATAAGCAAATTCACGATAAACTTCATCTGCAATAAGGAACAAATCATGTTTAACAACAATATCTCTAAGTGTTTCTAATTCTTTTTTAGAATATAAATATCCTGTTGGATTTCCAGGATTACAAATAAGGATAGCTTTAGTCTTGGAAGTAATTAGTTTTTCAAATTCTTGAATTTTGGGAAGGGAAAAACCATCATGAATTGAGGTAGCAATTGGTTTAACCTTTACACCTGCTGAAGTGGAGAAACCATTATAATTTGCATAAAATGGTTCAGGAATAATAATTTCATCTCCATTATCCAAACAAGTATTCAAAGCAAATAAAAGTGCTTCAGATCCTCCTGTTGTTACAATTATATCATTATGATTAATTTCTACACCTAATTTTTGATAGTAATTCGCTAGTCCTTTTCGATAACTATCAAATCCTGCAGAATGAGAATATTCAACTACTTTATCAGAAAAATCATGTATCGCATTTAAAGCTAATTCAGGAGTTTTAATATCGGGCTGACCGATATTCAAATGATATACTTTTTTCCCTGCTCTTTTTGCTTTCTCAGCAAATGGCACCAATTTTCTGATTGGTGACTCAGGCATATTAATTCCTTTGTTTGAAATTTTTGGCATAATTGTAAATTTTTTATAAAAAAAACACCCTCATAAATGAGGGCGCTAATGTCGTAATATATTTTGAATTGCTTATTCCTTTTCTAAAGGAGAACCTTCTGTTTTTCTAACTGGTACGGTTTCTTCTTTTGGAGCAGGATTAACTTCACCTTTAACGGTTAAAATAACTGGCTTCTTACTTGCATTAGTAGTTAAAGTAATTGTTTTTGTGAATTTTCCAACTCTATTAGTTGCATATTTCACGCCAATTTCAGCAGTAGTACCAGGAGCAATAGCTTCTCTTGGCCATGTTGGTACCGTGCATCCACAACTTCCTTTTGCATTTTTAATTAGCAAAGGTTCAGTTCCATTATTTGTAAATACAAATTTCCTAGCTCCATCAGCATTATAATCAATTACTCCATAATCAACAACTTTTGATACAAAATCAATAGTTGCATTTATTTTGTCTTCTTGAATTATAGCATCTCCAAGAACTTCCGGATTGACTTTTGTTTTTATCTCTATTTTTTGTTGCTGAGTAATCTCTTTGTTAGGAAATTTAGTTTGTGCACTTGCTAATGAAAATGCAAATACTATTAATAATGATAAGATTGATTTTTTCATTTTTTCTTTTAATTTAATTGGTTAATTTTACTAATAATGAACGGCAAATTTAACAATTTATTTTCTTTATGCAAATAAGATATTGTAAGAATTCCTCAGAACAATAGAATTAGTAAATTTGCGAAATATAAACAAAACTTAAATGAGCATTCCAAAAACATACAGCCCACTAATTACTGAAGATAAATGGTATGCCCATTGGATAGAAAAAGGTTATTTCAATTCCACTCCCGATAAGCGTGAGGCTTATACTATAGTAATTCCTCCACCAAATGTAACAGGTGTTTTGCATATGGGGCACATGCTAAACAATACTTTGCAAGATGTAATGGTAAGGCGTGCACGAATGATGGGTTTTAATGCTTGCTGGGTGCCAGGAACAGATCACGCTTCAATTGCTACTGAGGCAAAAGTAGTGCAGAAATTAGCAAATGAAGGCATTCAAAAAAGTAACCTAACAAGAGAAGAATTCTTAGCTCACGCATTTGAATGGAAAGAAAAACACGGAGGGATAATACTTGAGCAATTAAAAAAATTAGGAGCGTCATGCGATTGGGAACGCACTAAGTTTACCATGGATAATGATATGAGTGAATCCGTAATAAAAGTGTTTGTAGATTTACACCGAAAAGGGCTTATCTACAGAGGTGTTAGAATGGTGAATTGGGATCCTTCTGCACAAACAGCACTTTCAGATGAGGAAGTAATACACAAAAATGTAAATTCAAAATTATACTATATTACTTACAATATTGAAGACAGTGAGGAAAAAATAACGATTGCTACAACAAGACCAGAAACAATTTTAGGAGATTCTGCAATTTGTGTAAATCCAAATGATGAGCGCTACATTCATCTAAGAGGTAAAAATGTAATTATCCCATTGCTAGAAAGAGTGATTCCTATAATATTTGATGAATATGTGGATATAGAGTTTGGAACTGGAGCATTAAAGATTACACCTGCTCACGATATTAACGATTACAAATTAGGTGACAAACATGCATTGGAAACTATTGACATACTAAATGATGACGGAACTTTAAGTAATTCTGCTAAATTATATATTGGAAAAGATAGATTTGTTGCTAGAGAAAAAATAGCAATGGACTTAAAAACAAATGGCTATTTAATAAAAACAGAAGAATATAAAAATAAAGTTGGTTTTTCAGAAAGAACAGATGTAGTAATTGAACCCAAACTATCTATGCAATGGTTCTTTAAGATGGAATCCTTTTCAAAACCAGCCCTAGATCATGTAATGAACGATGATATACAATTTCATCCTCCAAAATTCAAAAATACCTACCGCCACTGGATGGAAAACATCAAAGATTGGTGTGTTTCTCGTCAGCTTTGGTGGGGACAACAAATTCCAGCCTATTTCTATGAGAAAAATAAATATGTTGTAGCTGAAAGTAAAGAAAAAGCTTTAGTATTAGCACAAAAAGAGAAACCATCAGTAACTATGGATGATTTAAGCCAAGATGCTGATGTATTGGACACTTGGTTCTCTTCATGGTTATGGCCAATATCTGTTTTTGATGGTATACGTAACCCTGAAAATAAAGAGATAAATTACTACTACCCTACTAATGACATAGTAACTGCTCCAGAAATTTTATTCTTTTGGGTAGCGAGAATGATTATGGCAGGATATGAATATCAAGGAGAATTACCATTCAAAAATGTTTACCTGACAGGAATTGTAAGAGATAAACAAGGTAGAAAAATGAGTAAATCCTTAGGAAACTCTCCTGACCCAATAACACTAATCGAAAAATATGGTGCGGATGGAGTAAGAGTTGGGATGTTACTTTCCTCACCTGCAGGAAATGATTTACCTTTTGAAGAAGGACTTTGCGAACAAGGACGTAATTTCTCCAACAAAATATGGAATGCTTTCCGCTTGATTAAAGGTTGGGAGGTTGCAGATGTACAACAACCAGAAAGCGCAAAACAGGCGATATATTGGTTTGAAAATAAAATAAATAAAACGATTACTGAGATTGATGAATCCTACAGTAAGTATAGAATTTCCGAAGCTTTAATGTGGACTTATAAATTGGTTTGGGATGATTTCTGTTCATGGTACCTAGAAATTGTAAAACCAAATTATGGTAGTCCAATGGATAAGGTTACTTATACCAAAACTATTCAGCAATTAGAAAATATATTGAAACTTTTACATCCTATTATGCCTTTCTTAACAGAAGAAATATGGCATTTAATTGATGACAGAAAAGAAGATATTATTGTTGCTAATTGGCCAAAGGCAGGAGCAGTAAAGGAACAGTTATTGGCTGATTTCGAAAATACTACTGAGGTGATTGCTGGAATTAGAACAATAAGAAAAGAACAAAATATTGCAAATAAGGAGCAATTAGAGTTACTCGTTATTCAAAACCAAAAAGTAAAGACTAATTTAGATGCTATTGTGGCTAAATCAGGAAACCTTTCAAACATAAATACTACTACAGAAAAACCAAATAGTGCTTTTAGTTTTATGGTAAAAACAAATGAATACTTTATTCCCTTAAGTGAAAATATTGATATAGAATCAGAAATCAAAAAACTACAAAAGGAATTAGACTACACTAAAGGCTTCTTAAAATCAGTAGCAGCAAAATTAGGTAATGATCGATTTATAAATAATGCTCCAAAACAAGTAGTCATAAATGAAAAAAATAAAATGGCTGATGCAAAAGCAAAAATTGAGATTTTAGAAACTAAAATAATTTCTTTTCAATTATGAAACAACTTTTTTTCTGCTTATTAATTCCCATTCTCTCTATATCACAAGAAAAAAAAAAAGTTTTTTCAGGAAACTTTGATTTAGGAATAAACTTTGCCAGTAATACAGAAAAAACTCTTCAGTTTAATAATATATTTCTCATACAATATAAAGTAAATAATGTTTATTTTATCACTGCTAGAAATGATATGAATTTAATTAGTAAAACAGGTCAAAACGACTTAATAAACAAAGGAGTTCAAGAACTGAAGTATTCATTAGTTGATGAAGGGTGGGATTTAGGAATTAATATTGAGCATCTTTATGACATTAGTAGAAACATAAAAAATCGTTATTCAACTGCATTAGGATTTTCGTATAATATTTCAAAAATAAAAAACGAAAAGTTAGCTTTTGGACTATCTTTCAAAAAAGAAAAAGAGTTAACTATTGATGAAAAAATCACTTTCCAAAATAGATTGAATTCAAATCTTGATATTATTAAACGAATATCTAAAAACATTGAAATAAATCAATCAAATGGGTACTCTCCTAATTTTAAAAAATTTGGGGATTTTAGATGGAAAAGTAAATTAGATTTAAAAATAAGACTGAACACAAAATTCTTATTAATTATAAATAGCGTATTTAATTACGATAGTTTTCCAGAAAGAGGTATTCCTGAAATAGATTACCAGTTAATAAATAGTATTTCTTATAACTTTTAAGCTAAAAACTATATTTTTATAAAATACTATTAATTCACCAAATATGATAAATAAGATACTTAAAAATAGAAAGGCAAAAAAACAATTATTAAAACTCAAATTTGAAGAACAAAATATTATTCATAATAATCAATTCAATAAAATTTTATTCTGTCCACTAAATGCAACAACAATTAATACTGTACGTGAAGAAATAATTGCGCTATCGTGTAAAATCAAAGGAGCTGATGTGTCAATGCTCTACTTAGACACTGACATACCTATTAGTGAATTTTACAACTCAATTATTAAAAAATTTATCTACAATAGAAAAATAATTAAAAACATCCTTCATGTTGAAAAAATAGGAATTAAAGCATATAAAACTTCTGACTTCTTCATAAAAGAAAAAAAAGAAGAACTAAATTTTGACACTAACTCTATAAAGACATTAAAATATAAAGAAATACTAATTGGGGATCTTGTAGTTTCGTCTACAGTAAGAACCTATTTATCTAATGGGCCAGACTGGAATAATCCAAACTTTATAAAGACTACAAAAAAAGTTTTAGAGTCGGCACAAATACTGACAGACTTATATGATAAATTATTAGATAAAATAAAACCTGATAAGTTAGTTATGTCGCATGGAATATATATCTCATGGGGAATTTTATTTAGACTAGCACGAAAAAAAGGTATCGCAGTTGATGTTTATGGAAGTTCTTATAGAAAAGATACTTTAAGGTTTTACCATAACAATCCAAACGCACCAATTCCAGACGGTGAATGGTTAAATTTTAAATATAAGGATTTAAATAGCGAACAAACTAATTTAGTAAACTCATATATTAAATCTAGAGAAACACAGAAAGATGATAATATTTCATTATTCAATGAAGAAGAGACTATTTCTACTAACATTATAAATTTTCTAAAAGAATATAAAGAGAAAAAGATTTTCTGTTTATTTACAAATATCGCATGGGATGCATTTGCATTTTCAGAAGATCAAAAATTTGATTCTATGAATGAATGGATAAAAGAAACAATAGACTTTTTTAATAAAAGAAATGATGCTGCATTAATAATAAAAATTCATCCTGCTGAAGTATATCACAAAACTCCTTTAAAATACAGAGTAAAAACATATCTAAATAATTTAAACATCAAAAAAAACATACTGATTATAAATGAGAATGAAAATGTCAAGCCCTTTTATCTCTATAATAAAATTAATTTTGGATTAATTCATATTTCAACTGTTGGAATAGAAATGGCCTTACAAAATATATCGGTATTGACATCGGGAGCTAAAGGACATTATTCTAATAAAGGCTTCACAATTGATCCAATTTCAAAAAAGGATTATTTTAATACGCTTAAGAAACTTATTTCTGAAGAATTAGTTTTTTCTCCTGACATTGAAACAGCAAAAAAGTATATGTACTTTCGTTTTTTCAGAGAAGCAATTCATTTTGACTTAATAAATACTCATGACACTTCAACAATTAATTCTATAAATATAAAATCAATAAATGATTTGAAAAAAGGAAAAAATGAAAGTCTTGACATTATTTGTTCTGGAATATTAAATAATTCTAAATTTATAAATAAGAATTAAATAAATAATAAAATTATAAAATTATAAAATAAATTAGCATGATATCTGCAATAATTAGCACTTATAATCGAGAAAAATATTTACCAAAATTATTTAAAAGTATATGCGAACAAGATTATTTAAATTTTGAAATAATAATAATAGATAATAATTCACCTGGAAACACTAAAGAATTAACAGAGTTATTTATTAAAAATAATCCTAAATATAATATAAAATATTTTCTTGAGAGACAACAGGGATTATCATTCGGAAGAAATAGAGGAATTAAAGAGTCAAAAGGTGAGTTTATAATTTTTCTTGATGACGATGCATTTATATCAAATAATTATTTTACTAAAATTCATAACTATTTCAGTAAACATTTAGATGTAGTAGCTATCGGTAGTAAAATTCTTTTAGATTTTGAGTCAATAATCCCAAAGTGGGAGAATCCATACTTAAACTCATTATTAGGGTACTTTAACCTAGGTAATAGTATAAAATTATTCAAAAGAAATGACTATCCTAGAGGATCAAATATGAGTTTTCGTAAAAGTGCATTTGATATTGTTGGACACTTTAATACAGAACTAGGTAGAATAGGAAAAGAATTAGGTGGAGGGGAAGAAAAAGATATTTTTAAAAGAATCTATAATAGACAAATGAAGGTGCTTTATGTTCCTGATGCTATAGTTTTTCATACTGTACCTGAAGAACGAACAACTTACAGATTCATCAAGCAACAAGCTATAGGTACAGGAAAAAGTGAATACATTAGAATTAAAAATCAAGGGAAATTTAAGATATTTCAAAAAATATTAATTGAAACATTTAAATGGTATGTATCCTTTATATTATTTATATGGTATACTCTAACTTTAAGAATTCAAAAAGGATGGATGATAATAAGATTCAGATTTTGGGTAAGTTTTGGAATACTTAATAAATTAACTAATCGTTAAGAAAATTATTTATTTTTTTTCTTATTTCCTCGCCTAGAAAAGAAGTATCATCTGTATTATTATTTGGAATATTATCCCAATCAATATCAATTACATTAGGCTTAGATGAAAACTTATAAATACCTGAAAGTCTTGCTATTAGATGAAATGGATTAAAATAATTTGAAAAAGGAAAATGGGAATCATTTATTACCAACATCTTATCTGTAAGTCCATCAAATCTATTTCTTTGGTTTTTAGAAGTGTATCCAGCATCTAAAAAGATAACAGGTGTTCCTAATGCTAAACAGGGTAATGCAGCATGAATTCTTGAAGTGATTACCACTTTAGCTTGTGAGTATTTATTAATCAATTCTTCAGCATCATTAAACCTTTGCTCATTAGATTTATTAAGATCATACCTCTTGTGTTCAATATATTCTACATCTTTATGTAAAGATGATGGAATTAAACTCTTATATATATTTTTTCCATATGAATATGGGAAAATATTAAATAAAGGATCAACACATAAAATCTTATTGTTCCTCTTTTTGAATTTATTTTTATAAGTTAAAGTTGCACAACCAGAAAAATAAGCATTAACTCCATGTGACTCTAGGAGCTCCTTAGTTTGCTTATCTCGGCATCCAATTGGTTCATACTTCTTAAAATAACTAATGTTTTCATTTGATAGAAATATCTTATTTGTATCTGAACTATGTGAAATATGAAACGAAATAAATAAAGGTATTATATCTTTTGAAGGTGGCCAATTATTTGGGCTATCCATATACCATCCATTAATAATTAATTTAACAGATTCATTGTTTTTAAACTCATTTAATTTTTCACGATCAATGTAGAAATCAACCTTATTAATTATCTGCCTAACAGCTAAACTTTGAATCTCATCTCCAATATTAGTGGAAGTTGAATAGGAAATTATGGCTTTTTTCATTAAATATAATTTTAAAACAAAAATAATTTTATTTTATTAAAAAATAACAAAATTAGATTATTAATATCTTCTGAAATTTTCATTACATAAACTAGTGAAATAAAAATAAGTAGACCAATGCTTGATTTTAAAATAATATTGAAATAGGAATTAAAATACATGTCAAAATCACTAAGAGTTAAATAAACAAATAATAACAAAATAATTGTTTTTAATGTATTAATGCTGAATGGATGAATCTTAAACTTAAAGAAGACAAAAATAATTTTGATAGAAATAAAAAGAAAAGTTGAAATAAATGTTGCGAATGCAGCGCCGTTAATTCCTGAAATAGATATGCCAATAATTTCAAAATCACTGGGTATCAGTATGTGATTTGTTATTATTATAAATATCAAAAAAGGAATATTAGATAATAAATCAAATTTATAAAATCTTGAATTAATAATAATTGCACTATTAACTCCAGAAATTAGATGTACAATTCTAGCAAGAGCAATAAACAACACAACATACCTGCCTCCAGAAAATTTAGGAGAAATATTATGAAGAATTGACATAATATCATCAATATTTAACCAAATACACAGAAAAAAAAATCCACCTAATATTAATTGATTAAGGGATGATTTATAATAAATATTTTTAATTAATTCGGTATTATTATTTTTCCATGCATCAGCTACTAGAGGTGTTGCAATTGAATTAATAGACCTTGCAGGAATCATTATAGCATTTCCAATATAAAAAGCAATAGTATAATATGCGACATTCTCCAAGCCAATATAGCTTCCAAGCATTAGCATATCTAACTTAGAGATAAGTAAAGCTGATGTACTTCCCAATATTACAAATGATCCAAATTTTAACATCTTACGTATTTCTAAATCTGAAATGTTAAATTTAAAATGTAATCTATTATTATATAACTGAACAAAGAGAAGAATGGTAAATTTTAAAAGATATCCTGCAAAATATAACTTTAAAAATAAATTAAAATCTACATAATCATTCCAATAAGCTAAAAGAGTAATTAGTGAATATATTTTTAAAAAAACTTCATTTAAGAAAATTGGAGTTGAGGAATCTAAATAAGATCTAGAAATTGCGTTTAAAACATCTGAAAAACTTATAAAAAAGACAAGAGGAATTATATAATATGAATAATCTAAAAGCAAGTTGGCATCACCTATATCACCAATAAAGTCATATAAAAAAAAATAAAATACCAAACAAAAAATAATAAAGCCTATTAGAGAAATAATCCCACTAAAAAAAAATAGTTGTCCTTTTTGCTTAACAATTGGAAAATATCTTATAATGATACTTGGAAGACTTAAATTAGTGAACGTAGAAAGAATAATAGAATAAGCAATTAGGATTTGTATTAGTCCTAAATACTGAGGATTCTCACTAAATATCAATGGATATAAAATAATAGTATTTACAGCACCAATTAGCATTCCAAAATAATAACTAAATGTGCTTTTTAGACTTTGATTTATAACTACACCCACTAAATATATTTTAATTCCTTAACAGAAACAAAAGCAATTAGCAATAGTAATAAAATAGATGAAGCTAATGCAATTTGTTCAGAAACGTAGTAAACTGCAGGAACAAACTTAAACTCAACAATATGATTTCCTTCAGGTATTTGCATGCCTCGTAACACATAATTTGCTCTAAAGTGAGGCTTTAATTCACCATCAATATATGCATCCCAACCTTTATCATAATAGATTTCTGAAAATATTGCTATTCCCTTATTAAAAGATTTAGTTTTGTATTTTAAATAATTAGGCTTGTATTCAACTAAAGAAATATTTGCTAAGCTATTATCAAGTCCATCAATAATTTGCTCACTAAACCTAGTATCAACAATTGCTGTATTTGCAGGATTAAATTCATCTAATGCAACAATTTCAGCATCAGCATTCGCAACAATATTAATTTTATTTACAAACCAAGCATTGCCCATTGCTCCAGGATTTTGTTGCACCTGACCTTTTGGGGTAATAAAATACTTAGTATTTAACATATTCAATACTGCCATATTTCCTTTTTCAATATGATTTTCAATCAATTCTTGGTAACGCTTTAACTTAGCACCATGGTACCCTCCTATTGATTTATGAAAGTAGGAAGTACTTGCGTCATTGAAAG
>MDSY01057823.1_pt1 | contig 13275 bp, 14 predicted proteins | sample 811131 | NCBI WGS metagenome assembly MDSY01 (sample SAMN05326643, study PRJNA326480) | marine metagenome | isolation source: seawater | place: Atlantic Ocean: South West | collected 2010
ATTCTTAGCAATGATTTTTGCATTGTATCAGGCCTTGCAAAAGGAATCGATGGAATTGCACATCAAACAACACTAAGTAATAACCAATCAACAATCGCAATTATGGGTGTAGGACTAGATAAATGCTATCCCTTACATCATAAAGCACTTAAAGATAGTATCCTCTCAAAAAAAGGGCTTATTCTATCCGAAATCCCTCTTTTTAAAGCGCCTCAAAAATTTCATTTCCCATTAAGAAATCGTATTATTAGTGGCTTATCAAAAGGCATTATTATTACTGAAGCAGCAAGAAATAGTGGTTCTTTAATTACGGCAAATCATGCTATTGATCAAAATCGAGAAATTTTTGCCATTCCAGGAAATATTTTTGAAAAAACATCTGAAGGAGTTAACGATCTTATTAAGCAAGGAGCAAAGTGCACTACATCCCCAGACGATATATACGATGAATTAAACATTAATAAAACGAAACCAGTAAGCCCTCAATCAAATAGGAACACTAGTATTCCAACACAGGAGCTATCAGAAATCGAAAAAAATATTATTAGTTGCATGCAAACACCAAAACATATTGATGAACTGGTTGAAGAAACTCAATTGAGTTTATCTGATGTATTACATACATTAACGTTTTTAGAGATAAAAAAAATTATAACAAAGAAAGACTCCTCTCAATATGCATTAGTAAATTCATGAAAAAAAAACATACTTTACTAATTGCAAATAAACAAAATAAACTAAAAACTATTTATCAAACACTTCAAAACAATCATATTCCTATAATAAAAATGAATCAAACACATTCAAATAACATTCAAACAATAATAACACCACCAAAAAAAAGAATAACAACAGTTTTAAATACAGATGGCCTAATAACCAATCAAAAAAATGTTGCTATAGCAGTAAAATTTGCAGACTGCATGCCAATCATTATTCAAGCTCACAGTTATTTATGTCTATTACATTCTGGTAGAAAAGGTACCAAAAAAAAGATTATAACAAAAGCTCTTTCACAATTAAAAAACTTTACTCAAAAAGATAATGACTTTCAGATTTGGATCGGTCCACATATTTGCAATTTATGTTATGAAATAAATCCAAAAACAAACGAAACTTACGATATGTTATCCCAAGCAATCATTCAAATTAAATCTGAATTAGATATTTCAAGAAATACACTCTCAATAAATACAGAATGCACAAAAAAATCAGTAAATTACTATTCATATCGTGGTAACAATTATACAAAAAAAAGAAACTTCTTTATCTGCTATCAGCAGTAATCTTTTGTAGTATTTATCTCCATGACTTATTGTACTTCTTAAACTTTTATTTATAATTAAAGATAGGCTCAAATAAAAGAATATGGTATAAATTGAACATGAAAAAAAATAAAGAAACAAAATTTATTTTTATCACAGGAGGTGTAACATCTTCGTTAGGAAAAGGAATTGTTGGCGCATCACTTGGCGTTATTTTAAAAAGCAAAGGATTAAAAGTTACACTTCAAAAATTTGATCCTTATTTAAACGTCGATCCAGGAACCATGAACCCCTACCAACATGGAGAGGTATTTGTTACTGAAGATGGATGTGAAACTGACTTAGATCTTGGTCACTATGAACGATTTATAGATGAAAATTTATCACGTATTAATAATATTACATCTGGAATGATATATTCTGAAGTATTAGCAAAAGAAAGACGAGGTGATTATCTTGGAAATACAGTTCAGATTATTCCTCATGTTACAAATGAAATAAAAAACCACATTGTTGCGGCTACAAAACAAAATGATTTTGATGTCATTATTACAGAAATTGGCGGAACCATTGGTGATATAGAGAGTCTCCCATTTTTAGAGGCCATTAGACAATTTCAATTTGAAAATAAAGAAAATTGCATTCATATTCATTTAACTCTAGTTCCCTACTTAAATTCATCTGGAGAATTTAAAACAAAACCAACACAACATAGTGTTAAAGAATTACGTGCTATTGGAATACAAACAGATGTAATCGTATGTCGTTCTTCAAAAATATTTCCGCAAGAAATTAAGCAAAAAATTGCTTTGTTTTGTGATGTAAAAACAGATGATGTAATTATGTGCCCTGATGCTAAAAGCATTTACGAAGTCCCAATTTATTTAAAAAATGAAGCTATTGATACCGTTGTTTTACAAAAACTAGGTCTATCCCAAAGTAATTCTAACTTAGTTGAATGGGAAAATTATATTAATATCATATACCAAAAAAATAAACCTGAAGTAAATATTGGTTTAGTTGGAAAATATACGGCACTATCAGATTCATATCTTAGTGTAACAGAAGCCTTAAAACATGCAGCAGCAGCCAACAAATGTGATTGTAAAATAACATGGATTAATAGTGAAACCTTACATCAATCAGATGGGTCAAAAAAATTAGATGAATGTGACAGCATTTTAATTCCTGGTGGCTTTGGAGATCGAGGTATTACTGGCAAATTAATAGCAGCGCAATATGCTCGAGAAACAAACATTCCCTACTTAGGATTATGTTTAGGAATGCATATAGCAGCCATTGAATTTGCTCGTAACATCTTAAATCTTGAAGATGCTCATAGCACTGAATTTAATCCAAATTGTAATGACCCAATTATTGATTTTTTACCAAACCAAAAACAATTAAGCGAAATGGGTGGTACCATGCGATTAGGTGCCTATCCTTGTGTCATTGAACAAAATTCTAAATTATTTTCTATTTACAAACAAAAAGAAATTAGTGAACGTCATCGTCATCGCTATGAATTCAATAATGCCTATAAAGCATTATTTGAAGATAATGGCATTAAATTTTCCGGAAACTCGCCTGATGGAAAATTAGTGGAAGTTATCGAATTAACAGACCATCCATGGTTTATCGCTTGTCAATTTCATCCTGAGTTTAAATCAAGGCCGTATAAAGCACACCCTTTATTTTTTGATTTTATAAAACAAACACTTAAGCTTACTTCAAGCTAATTTAATTTTATTTACATCAATATTTAATTGATCAATTTTATATCCTAAAATTCGGTGAGTAGTACTCAAAGATTTTGCAGCCTTAGATACATTTCCATTAACTGAATCAAGCATATCAACAATAATCTTTCTCTCATATCGATTAACCTTTTCTTTTAAAGAAAGTTTATCTGCCGTATAAACATCATGCTCTGATTCTAACGCTTTAATGGATGGCGGTAGGTGCTTTGGTAGCAAAATATCTCCATTACACATAATGATAGACCGTTCTATACAATTTTCTAACTCTCTTACATTTCCAGGCCAAGAATAAAATGAAAAAATTTCACTTACTGAAGATGAAATCCTTGAGATAGATCTATTATTTTCTTTGTTATACCGTTCTAAAAAATGTTCTGATAATAATAAAACATCCCCACTACGTTCTCTCAATGGAGGTAAATGAATTGGAAATACATTAAGTCGATAATAAAAATCCTCTCTTACCTTTTTTTGTTGAATTTCTTTTTCTATATCATTATTTGTAGCAGCTATAACGCGAACATCAATCGATATAACATCATTACTACCAACTCTTGTAAGCTCTCTTTCTTGTAAAACCCTCAATAATTTTACTTGCATTTGTGGAGACAGCTCAGTAACTTCATCAAGAAAAATCGTACCACCATTTGCTGCCTCAAATTTCCCAATTTTAGTTTCAAAAGCATCCGTAAAAGCTCCCTTTTGATGACCAAAAAGTTCTGATTCAATTAAAGACTCAGGAATAGCTGCACAGTTAATTCTAATAAATGGTTTGTTAGCACGCAAACTTTGGTAATGAATTGCATGAGCTACAAGTTCTTTACCCGTACCACTCTCTCCTCGAATAAACACCGTTGCATTACTACTTGCCACCTGTTTTATAGAACAATAAACATCTCTCATCACTTTACTTTTACCTATCATGTTATGAATATCATATTTTTCTGATAACTCTTCTTTTAATGATATGTTTTCTTTTCTTAATGATTCTTTTTCAAGATCTAAAAGCTTTTTAAGTTTTAACTCTTGAACAATTAATAAACCAACTATATCTAAAAGCTTAATAATGAACTGTAAGTTTTCGTCATCCCGAAACAAAAAATCAACTGCTAACGTACCAAAAATCTCATCACCTAAAATTAGAGGTAAGCAAATAAACGATTCATCTAATACTGTATCAAAATTTTTTAAACCATTAATATCTACAACATCATCCAAGTGAGGAATAATCATTGGCCCTCTTGAATTGAGTACTTTAGCTGTAATTAATTCCCACTGTTTAAACGATTGTGATTCAAATTCTTTCGAGTTAATTCCATAACTTACTTTTATACTTGGTAGTAATGTTTTTTGATTAACTACAGTTAAGATCCCCTTCATAAACCCTAATCGCTCATGTAATAGTTCAAACACACGACTGATAGACTCTTTCAAATCAAGAGACGAAGCTAATAAGTTTGAAACTTCATGTAATACAACTAACTCATTAGATTCTAATATATCGTAATACTTTGGCAAAAAAATCTCCTAATTTAATAAAAACACGAAAACATCACATCATCTTACATTTATGTAGAAAATACGTCTAGTGCCATATTACAATACTTGACAATCTATGTAGGTATTATTAATATAACAAACTAATAAAAAGAATTTAGGACGATAACGTGGCAGTACCAAAGAAAAGACGATCAAAATCAAGAAAAAGAACTCATCGTTCACTATGGAAAATTAGTTCTCCACAAATGCAATTATGTTCTAATCCAAACTGCGGTGAATTAACAATTATGCACCATGCTTGTACACATTGCGGATTTTACAAAGGAAAACAAGTCTTAACTATTAAAGTCAAAGAAAAAAAGGCAAATAAGGAAGACTAATTTGATTACAATTGCCTTAGATGCAATGGGTGGTGATTTTTTTCCAGACACCAACTTAGAAGGCGCATTGTTGGCAGCTAAGAAACTTCCAATTAAAATAATTTTAGTTGGAGAAAAAGTTATTTTGGAAAAAAAAATTAAACAATTATCAGATTTTCCAACAGACCAAATCAGCATCCATCATGCTGATGAGATCATTGAAATGACAGACTCGCCATCAAAAGCATTTCGAAAAAAGAAAAATTCTTCTATTCACGTAGGTCTTAATCTGGTCAAAGAAAATAAGGCACAGGCATTTGTATCAGCAGGTAATACAGGTGCGGTTTTAACAGCATCAACATTTATTCTTGGCAGAATAGATGGTGTCGATAGACCTGTACTAACAGCCGTAATACCATCAGAAAAAAAACCTTTAGTCATGTTAGATATGGGTTCTAATGTTGACTGTAAACCATCACAACTATTGCAATTTGCAATTATGGGAGAATGTTTTTCTAAAGAAATAATGGAAGTTAAAACACCTAAAGTAGGATTATTAAATATTGGGGAAGAAAAAGAAAAGGGAAATATTATTACGCAACAAACACATGACCTATTAGAAAAGATAAATGTTAATTTTATTGGAAATATAGAAGGCAAAGAATTAACAAAAGGCAGTGTTGATGTTGTTGTATGCGATGGATTTGTTGGTAATAATATGTTGAAATTTGGAGAAGGTATAGTCAAAATGTTTAAAGCATTCTTTTCAGAAGAGGCAAAACGATCGCTACTATCAATGATTGCTCTATTATTATTAAAACCAACATTTAAACGCTTTAAAAAGAAATTTGATTATGATGAGTATGGCGGCGCACACTTTTTAGGAGTGAATGGAATAAGTATTATTGCTCACGGAAGCGCTTCTGAAATAGCTATAAAAAATGCTATTAATATGGCCTATCAGTCTGTAAAAACTAATATGGTAAGTAAAATAGAAAATGCATTAACTAAATCTGAATTACAAAATATTTCAGAGGTAACTATCAGTGGCGGCTAAAATAATTAGTCTAGGTCATACAAAACCAACTAAAAAAATTAGTAACCAGTATTTTGTTGAAATGGGACTTGATACTAGTGACGAGTGGATAAAGGAACGTACAGGAATTCACTCTCGATATTTTACAAATAATGAAAAAGCAAGTTCAGATTTGGGTTACGAAGCAGCTATAAATTGTTTAGATAACGCAAATTTGAAGAGCAGTGCTATTGATCTTATCTTAGTAGCAACATCAACCCCTGATCATAATGGATTTCCATCTACAGCGTGCTTAATTCAAGAAAAGTTAAAATGCACTAACATCCCAGCCTTTGATATTTCAGCAGCATGTAGTGGATTTGTTTATGCATTATCTACAGCAGAAGGTTTTTTAGCTACCAAAAAATATTCAAATATTTTAGTTATTGGAGTTGACTGTTTATCTAAAATTACAAATATGGAAGATAGAGGAACCTGTATTTTATTTGGTGATGGTGCTGGAGCAGCACTATTATCTCAATCTGATACCATGGATGAAGGAATTTTATTATCTACAATTAACGCTAACGGATCATTAGCCAATATATTAGCAGTACCAAAAGGTGGCTCAAAGCATCCGTTTAATGAAACTATAGCCAAAGAAAAAAGCCATTTTATTGAAATGGATGGACAATCGGTTTTTAAACAAGCTATTAAATTAGTTGTGAATGAAATAAAACAATCACTATTATCAGTAAACTTAACACCGCCTGATATTGACTATTTAATTTGTCATCAAGCCAATCAAAGAATACTCGATAAAATCTGTCAAAACCTCTCTATTCCTTTAGAAAAATCTATAACAAATATTCATGAATTTGGTAATACATCAGCAGCATCTATCCCTTTAGCAATGTCGGAATTTCATAACCAAACAGGGTTTAAAAAAGGCGATATCATTGTATTAGCTGGCTTTGGAGCAGGTTTTACTTGGGGTATTACCATCGTTAAATGGTAGCAAAGTCAAAAAGAACTTTTAAGAAACATAAAATACTGATAAGATTACTCTCCAAGATTCTATGAGACTTAAAGATAAAAATATATTAATAACCGGTTCTACAAGAGGAATTGGTTTAGCTATAGCCCATGTTTGCGCTAGTGAGGGTGCTAACATTGTTATCCATGGAACAAATAAAGAAAAAGTTAACAACATAGTTAACTCTCTTCAACAACGCTATCAAACCAAAATTGTTGGTTTTAACTATGACATTAAAAACTACGATAACTGTCAGAATTTAGTAAAAGATTCGATTAATGCTCTAACATCATTAGACGTTTTAGTTAATAACGCTGGTATAACAAGAGACAACCTATTAATTAGAATGACCGAGCAAGAATGGAATGACGTTATAGAAACAAACCTTAACTCAGTATTTTCTATGACAAAAGCAGTTACACGTCCCTTTTTAAAGCAAAAATCAGGAAAAATTATCAACATGTCGTCGGTTGTTGGCCTAATGGGAAATGCTGGACAAGCTAATTATGCAGCAACAAAAGGTGGTATGATCGCATTTACAAAATCAATTGCTAAAGAATTTGGGGCAAAAGGCATTCAATGTAATGCTATTGCACCAGGATTTATAAAAACAGATATGATTGACACTTTACCAGACGATTATCTTGATACTATAATAAAATCAATTCCAGCAAGAAAGCTAGGATCAACAGATGATGTTTCAAAACTAGTTTTGTTTTTAGCATCAGATGAGTCTAGTTACATAACAGGACAAACAATTTCTGTTGATGGTGGAATGAATATATAAATAAAGTAGGAGGACAAAAATGTCATTAACACAAGAAGAAGTATTCGAAAAGGTAAAAAAAGTAATTGTTGAAGGATTAGGTGTATCAGAAGATTTAGTTAAAATGGAATCATCATACACAGATGATTTAGGGGCAGATTCTCTTGATACAGTTGAATTAGTAATGGCTCTAGAAGAAGAATTTGGAACAGAAATCGCTGATGAAGATGCTGAAAAGTTAACGACTGTTACAAAAACTGTAGAGTTTATTTTAAGTAAAAACTAAGATGTCAGAAAGAAGAGTCGTTATAACAGGAATGGGTACACTTAACCCATCTGGAAATTCAGTTGATGAATACTGGGACTCTTTATATGCTGGAAAATCAAATATTAAAATAATCGAAGCATTTGATGTATCAGATTATACAACAAAATTTGCAGGCTTAGTTGAAAACTATAATTTTGAGGATATTCTTGATAAAAAAGAATGTAGACGCTTATCAAAGTTTATACTGTATGGATATGCTGCAACCGTTGAAGCTATAAAGCAAGCTGGTCTATCAATAGAAGAGTTTGCAGAAGACATTGGCGTAGAAATAGGATCTGGTATAGGCGGAATTGACGTTCTTGAAAAAATGACAATTGCCCTACACGAAAGAGGCCCTAGTAAAGTAAGCCCATTTACAGTACCTATGATGATTATTGATATGATTTCAGGATTTATTTCAATCAAAACAGGCGCAAAAGGACCAAACGCATCAAGTGTTTCAGCATGTGCATCAGGATGTCATGCAATGGGAAATGCCTATCAACTAATTAAAAGCGGTAAAGCAAAAGCAATGATAACAGGAGGATCTGAATCAGCGATATCCCCAATTGGATTAGCGAGCTTTTGTGCAGCAAAATCACTAAGTCAAGATAATGAAAATTTTAAAACAGCATCAAAACCATTTGATCTTAATAGAACAGGATTTGTAATGGGAGAAGGTGCAGGAATCTTAATCTTTGAAGACCTTGAATTTGCATTAAAAAGAGGTGCTTCTATTTTAGCAGAAGTTGTTGGATTTGGATCTTCAGGAGATGCCTACCATATAACAGCTCCAGCACCCCAAGGTGAAGGGGGATCAAGGGCCATGAAATTAGCATTAGAAGATGCTAATCTTAAACCTGAAAACATAGATTATATTAATGCCCACGGAACATCTACAAGAATGAATGATAAAAATGAAACAGACGCTATAAAATCAATATTCAAAGACTATGCCTATGATGTTGCTATAAGCTCAACGAAATCAATTACAGGCCATTTACTAGGAGCAGCTGCTGCTATTGAAGTCATTGCATCAATTATGATGATGAAAAAAAATATTGTTATTCCAACAATAAATTATACTGAGGCTGATCCAGAATGTGATTTAAACTATACTCCAAATAAACCAATATCAAAAAAAATTAATCATATTATGTCAAACTCCTTTGGATTTGGTGGACATAATGCCGTTATTATTATAAAAAATCATTCATGATTGCTGGTATTGATGAAGCTGGCAGAGGCGCTTTAGCAGGGCCTGTTGTAGCAGCCTGCGTTGTATTTTTAGATAAAGAAATAGATACTACTATTTACAAAGATTCAAAACAGTTAAATCATCAGAAAAGATTATCATTATTAAACAATTTAAAAAAAAGTAATACAATTATTAACTGGAGTATTATAAATCATAAAACAATTGATAAAAAAAATATTTTAAAAGCAACGTTAATAGCAATGGAAAACTGTATTCAAAAATTATCATGTACACCAACAAAAATAATAATTGATGGGAATAAAGCACCAACAGCAAACAACTATCCAATAGAAACCTGTGTAAACGGGGATAAACTAATTAATGAAATATCAGCAGCATCAATTGTCGCAAAAGTTCTTAGAGATACCATTATGTCCCGCTATCATAAGTTATTTCCAAATTATTGCTTTAATAAACACAAAGGCTACGGTACAAAGGAACATTATGACGCATTAGCTAAATATGGGCCATGCAAAATTCATAGAAAAACATTTAATTTAAACACACAGCTTACCCTATTTTGAAAAACACTTATGAAATAGGAAAGTTTTATGAAAAAAAATGCACCACATTTTTAACTAAAAAAGGATACCAAATAGAGACAACCAATTATAGATCTCTTTATGGAGAAATAGATATTATAGCTAAGAAAAATAAAGAATTATTCTTTATTGAGGTAAAATCATATAAAAAACCATCCCACTATATATTATATAAACTAACCAAACAAAAAAAAGAAAAAATACTAGCCACCGCCTTAGATTATATTGAAAAACAAAACAAAAATGATTATCAAATAAACTTTATGTATATGATAGTTTCAAAAAATAATATAGTATATTACGAAAATGTAATAACTATGGAAATAATATAATTTAACGCTATGATAAAAGAAAATGAAATATTAAAAACAATTTATAAAATGATAGATAGCGAAGAATTATCAGAAGATAAAATAACGGATATTCTAGTTTTATTAAATAGTGCATTACAAAAACCAAAACAAAAATTTGACCTTTCCTTATTACTAAAAATTTATTCAAACATAATTCGATCTATCCTAGATTCTCAAAATCTTAATAATTTATTATTTATAAATTTTTACTCACTACATAAGTTTATTTTATTACAACAAACTGAACAAAAAGATATTATAAGAAAGTTTTTACTAATTCTTGAAAAATACCTTATGAATAACGAAAAAAATATTCTTAATGAACAAGTTGAGTTAATGTTATTTATATTACAAGAATTCATTAAAAGCGATAAAATAATTTTTGTTTATCATTATGGTTTTTTATATTTAAAATTACATGACCTAGTCACACAAAAAGCAAGTTACTACCCTCTTAAAAAAGAATTGTACCAAACTAAAGCCCTCATACTTGAACTTTGTCCTGATACTCATCAAGGAAATGATTTGAAAAATATTATTATGTCAAAAACAATCTAATGATTATCAATAACCCTTAACTTTGCCTCAGACTGAATAATATTTTTTCTATAAACTAATTGTTTTTCATAGCTTTTTTCTTTTTGATAGCTTTCTTTATTATCTGTCAAAGATGCTTTTTCAGCTTTTTCATTTAAATCATCATAAAAAAGCATCTCATCAGTCATAATTACAAAACGATTATTTGAAACGGATATAATACCACTCGCTACATAAAATGAATGAGAATCTCCATTTTTAAATTCATATACAACATCCGTATCTTCAATTAAGGATACAAGTGCCGTATGATCAGGAAAAATCCCAAGTTCACCCTCTTGAGAAAAAATCTTTACAAAGATAACATCTTCTGAAAACAATTCACCTTGATAAGAGATAACAGATAAGTGCATACTATCAGCCATTATCAATATCCTTCATTTCTTTTGCCTTTTCTAAAACATCTTCAATACTACCAACATAAGCAAAAGCTTGCTCAGGTATATCATCATAGTCACCTTCAATAATACCTTTAAAACCTTTTACTGTATCTTCTTTAGACACATACTTACCTTTAATTCCAGTAAACTGCTCCCCAACGAAAAATGGTTGTGAAAAGAACTTTTGTATTTTTCTTGCTCGATAAACAGTCACTTTATCATCTTCAGATAATTCATCCATACCTAATATCTTAATAATATCCTGAAGTTCCTTATATTTTTGTAAAATTTGTTTAACACGGTTAGCAACATCAAAATGTTCTTGACCAATAATTCTAGGATCTAAAATAGTTGATGTTGAATCAAGTGGATCAACAGCAGGATAAATTCCAGCTGATGCAATCGCACGAGATAATACCGTTGTTGCATCCAAATGAGAAAACGTTGTTGCTGGCGCAGGATCTGTTAAATCATCAGCAGGCACATATACAGCCTGAACAGATGTAATCGATCCATTTGTTGTAGAAGTAATACGATCTTGCAAATCACCTAAATCAGTTCCTAATGTAGGCTGATATCCAACAGCAGACGGCATTCTTCCTAATAACGCTGATACTTCAGCTCCAGCTTGAACAAAACGGAAAATATTATCAACAAATAACAATACATCCTTACCTTCTTTATCTCTAAAATATTCAGCCTGTGTTAACCCAGTTAAACCAACTCTAAAACGAGCTCCAGGAGGCTCATTCATTTGACCATAAACCAAAGAAGTTTTATCAAGTACACCTGATTCTTTCATTTCTAACCATAAATCATTACCTTCACGAGTACGTTCTCCTACTCCAGTAAAAACAGAATATCCACCATGTTCCATAGCAATATTACGGATTAACTCCATAATTAAAACTGTTTTCCCTACTCCTGCACCTCCAAAAAGCCCAACTTTTCCTCCAACAGGATAAGGTGCTAATAAATCAATAATCTTAATTCCTGTTACAAACATTTCTGTAACAGAACTCTGATCTTCAAACGATGGAGCTTCTCTTAAAATTGGAAGGCGATCATCTGCTTTAATATCACCTTCAAAGTCGATAGGTTCACCAAGAACATTCATAATACGACCCAGTGTTTCTTTTCCAACTGGAACCGTAATAGGAGCTCCCGTATTACTACCTTCCATTCCACGAACTAAACCATCCGTTGAATCCATAGCAACCGTTCTTACTACATCATCACCTAAGTGTTGAAATACCTCAAAAACAAGTTTTTTACCATCTTGATCTAACAACTCAATAGCATGCCCTTGATCTGGTAACTGACCTGAATCAAATTTAAAATCAACTACGGGTCCAATAACTTGATTAATCTTTCCTTTTGACATTACTTCATCTCCTTAAATAATTTAATTGACAAGAGCTTCTGCTCCCGCAACAATTTCTGAAAGCTCAGTCGTAATTTGAGCTTGTCTCTGTCTATTATAAATTAATGTTAAATCATTGATCATATCACCAGCATTACTAGATGCAGCATCCATAGCAGCCATTCTTGCACCTTGCTCTGCAGCTGAACTCTCTAAAAATGCATTATACAAAGAATACTTAACATATGACTGGCATAAATCTGCAAGAACAGCGTCAATACTTGGCTCTATAATAACACTTTTTTCAACATCACAGTCATCATCAGTATCCCACTTTACAGGAAATAACTGTTTTGAAATCAGGTTAGTAGCTACAGCAGTTTTAAATTCATTGTATAAAACAATAATACGTTCATACTTCTTGCTAAGATAGTAATTAACACATTCAGATACAATAGTATCAATAGTATTTATAGCTAATGATTCCTGAAAATTTTCATATGTAGCAATGATAGCATCCTTTTGATCTTTAAAATGAGAAATTGCTTTTTTTCCAAATAGAATTAAATCACAATCATTTTCAGACTTGGCAATATATTGAGATGCATATTTCAAAATATTACTGTTAAAACCACCACACAAACCACGATCACCAGCAATGACTAAAACCAAATCTCGATCCGATGAAACAGGTTGCATTAAAGAAACATCAAACAACCCATCAGCATTACTACAAACTTGATTAATATTGTAATCTAGCTCATGTATAATAAA
>MDSY01068762.1_pt1 | contig 13272 bp, 19 predicted proteins | sample 811131 | NCBI WGS metagenome assembly MDSY01 (sample SAMN05326643, study PRJNA326480) | marine metagenome | isolation source: seawater | place: Atlantic Ocean: South West | collected 2010
CTTTAACAACTCTCGTAGTCTTCATTTCTTTCTTGCTTCTTGGCCTGTTATCTGCGTATGGCTTACCTCAATGGGTATATGCACCATGGCCTTCAACTTGAATGGTTTTAACTTTAACCAGTCTGTTGTTGATTCATCAGGAAAGGTTGTCCCTACTTGGGGTGATGTACTCAACCGTGCAAACCTTGGTATGGAAGTAATGCATGAGCGTAATGCTCATAACTTCCCACTTGATTTAGCCTCAACTGAATCAACTTCTGTAGCTCTTTTAGCTCCAACTGTAGGTTAAAAGAATATACAATTTGATATGCCTCTCTTAATGGGAGGCTTTTTTATGTTTATATAATTTAAAATAAAAGTATTACTAAGTGAAAATAACTTTATTATTTCTCATGGCATCTATATCTTCAGCAGATTTTTAAGTAGATTTCAAAACCAAATGAGCCCACAGATGGGAGGTTTATCTTCATTCATGGGTCAAGGAGGTTCTCCTTTACTAGCTGCAAATGTTTTAGTTCCAGATATGGAAACAGGTTTCAAAAAAAACGTAGATTATCCTCAGCTACCTGAAACATTCCCTGGTGGGCAAAAAGCTAAATACCGAGCAGTAGGAGAATTTGGTCAATTTGAAAATGAGGAACAAGCACAACAAGCTGCAGAATATGGAATAACTTCTCCTAATCAAATGGGTAAAATAAGAGGATATATGGACTTTATTCCAGGAGGAATACCAGCTTCACAAGGTTTTGATTATGATAAATCATTGCAAACCTTCCCTCAACTTATGCAAGGTATACAAAGAGGTAATATGCCAGTATTCCGTACTTACTAAGTTACTTTGATATGCCTCTCTTAACGAGAGGCTTTTTTTTTGGTAATCTTTTAATACAATAAATATAAATACAGATTAAAAATGAATAAAGAAGACGTTAAAAACATGATTGATAGGTCTATTGAAATTGCAATGGACAAGCATAATAAAACTGCAACATTAATTAGTGCCATTCTTGGCTTCTTTTGCTTAGCTGCTTTTGTTGACGGTTTATTCAGAATCCTTGGGAGAATTCCTCCTTTTCTTGGGTTAGATGTAAATATTATTCCTAGCCTTGTAGGGCAATGACTGAGTTTACATATACTTTTGCGTGGACATATCTAACTGCTTTTTTAATAGTTCTAGTTATACAGGCTTTAAGAGATGATGATTAAATAACTGTCTAATTAGGTACTTATATCTATTTGTTTAATGTTAGATTCAAAAGAATAATAAGTATTTAAAATGATTAAATCATTTCTTAGCGTAGCTGCAGTAAGTACTCTTGCAGTTCCTTCTGCTTTTGCTGGTGTATATGTCAACGTTGAAAACAATGGATCATTCAGCGGAAAAGATTTTACTTCAGCGACTACAGATTTTCATGTGGGCTACGAAGGTGAGGTTGGTGCTCTTGGCTACTACATTCAAGGAGGACCAGCTTTGGTTCGCCCTGACGGTGCTGACGGTGATACAAGGATCTCTGGTAAAGTTGGCGGCAGTTTCGCAGCAACTGAAAAGCTTGGTGTTTATGGCGAGTTTTCACTTTTAACAGCTGATTCTGATACTGATAATGACAACAGCTACGGAACTAAAGTAGGCGTTAAGTATTCCTTCTAAGTTTTTAAATTACAATTTTTAAACCCTTGTAAATACAGGGGTTTTTTAATGGACAAAAATATTAGTAGGGATAACTACCTAGTTCTTAACAAAACTTAATGTATTATATAAGTAATCGAATTATTATTTCCATGTCTTCTAAAGGTACAGCTAAAGCAATTGCTATTGACGTAGAAGAGCAAAAAGCTTATGCAGAGCGTGTTAATGGCTGGGCAGCAATGCTCGGAATAGTTGCAGCTTTAGGTGCATATGCAACTACTGGACAAATCATCCCTGGTATTTTTTAAATGGATTCTCATATAATTACTGAATATGGTAAGCAAAACATCTTTGCAAAAGAAGTTAAGCCTTACATAGATGAAGATTATAAAGGATACGGCATAGAAGCTGAGAAGTCTAATGGCCGTTGGGCAATGATTGGCATTGTTGCAGCTTTAGGGTCTTATGTCATAACTGGGCAAATCATTCCTGGAATCTGGTAGAACTAGATACAAAAAGACCCAGTAACATTAAGCTACTGGGTTTTCTTTTGTAAATTTAAATAGCAATTAAACCTTTTTCTTTTAGTTTTGTTCTTACATTCCCTATATTGTATTTGAAGCTATCTCTAGATCTTGTCTTGGGAAAAGCTGCGTAGTCAGGTCCAAGTTTTAGAGTTCCATCGTCACGCCACTTAAAGAGAGTTGCTTTGTCGATATCTAAAATTTGCGTAGCTCTCCTTACGGAAACCCATCCAGTGTTAGCTTTGGTAGACATAGTTAAGAAATGCAAACACTGTTACAGTATACGAACTGAGTTAACTGTCAACAGTCTTAACTATTTTTTTATGTCAGAAAGTACGTATAGGACAACTTAAAATTAGATAACAGCAATTTTGAGTATGTTTCAAAATGAACAGGAACCACTTTCCCTGCTCATCGAAATTACTCCAAAGCTAGCGAAAAAACGATATCGACAATCAATATATGAAGCTTGGAATCATCAATGTGGATATTGTGGAGAAAAAGCTACCTCTCTAGATCATATAATTCCGAGATTTAGATCAGGTTCTAGTAATAGAAATAATCTTATTCCTGCTTGCCGTACATGTAATGCGGATAAGGGAAGTTGTAATATGGAGGAATGGTATACCGACCAGAATTTTTATAGTGATTTAAGGCTACTTAAGATTAAAGACTGGATGAAAGAATCGTTTAATATTTTATTTTATAATGAATTAGAGTTACTAAAGTTTAATTAGATAAATGAGTGTATTAAGGGCTGACGGTAGTGGTAATCTTAGTTATCATGGAGGCGAAAAATATGGTCAGCAATTTTTTGATAATAGTAATAATGCTTATAAACAGTATAAAAAAACAGCTGACAAAATAAAAGGAGAAGATACTACTGATTCAATTTCTTTACACTGGGATGGAAATAAAGATAAATGGAAAGGATCTAATGAAGAAACTGGTTTTTCTACGTTGGATAATTATAAGCCAGAGCATAGAAATATTTTTGAGAAAAAAAATGAGTCAGCTGGTAATGCAGGTATATTTTATTTAGTTGCTAGAGAGTCAGGAGCTAGTAAATACCATAGTGAGCCTGATGGTGATTACAGGACTTATAAAACAGAGATAGGTTTTACTAAAACAAAACCTACTTTTGCTAACTCTAATAAGGGAATATGGATGGAAGTTAATACTTTATCTGGTTCCCATTCTCTAGGAGATAGAAATGGCTGGCATAATTTACAAAAGGATTGGAAGAAGTTAGCAGAAAGACATTTAATGGGACTAGATGATGAGAACGATTGTTGTGTACCTAGACCAGGTGCAGAATGGATTAGTAGTTATAAGGATATTAAATACAGAAAAAGAAATAGATCGATAGGAGATATAAGAGATTTAGCTAGAAGTGGAATGCGAGTGGAATATGGCAATAGATCAGGTCAATTACAATGGGGAGCCATAATGAATTTAGATACAGGTAGAAGAGAAGGTTTATGGCCTAAAACTGGATTCAGTAGAGTTAAGAGAAATATAACCGACGCGTCTGGTTGGACTAGAAGTTCAGCACGAGACAGTGTGATGGGCAGAACGTATATGAAAGGAGTAGAAGATCAAGTAAATGCAGGATTTAATGTACATAAAAATAAAATAGCAGAAAATATAAGTGATAAAAATAAAAAATTAAATAAAGAAAACACTGCAAAAAACAATCTATATGACAAAGTAAAAACCAATCTGACTAATGCAACTAAAGGTGGAGATTATGTTAAGCAAAGGGATAAACTAACAAAAGATGACTTAGTAGCAGCTGGTATATCTAATAAGGTGGCAAATAAAATTTTAAATAAAGTAAAAAATGTATATAAGGATTATTACAGAGATCAACATCTACATAAATGGGATAATTCTTTAGGAGCTAAACCTGAATATGGAAGTTTTAATGCTAGTTATTATTCTGATAATAACGCTGTAGCTAGAGATAAATATAACGAAGCTGTTGCTAATGATGATATAGATTTAACAGAAGGTTATGGAAGAAATAACTATATGTGGTGGCATTACACCACAGTAGGTAAAGATGCTGGAGCAAGAGGAAATGAAGCTGAAGTATTAAATATGGCTTCAGAGTATTTAGAAGAAGCACCAGATATACAAGAAGGTGGATGGGAAAATCAAACAGATGCTGATGTTATGGCAGTTAGAGATAAACAACTAGGAATTGTAGATGAAGATATTGATATGGTTAATGATGTACCTGAAATTAAAGCAGCATGGGAAGAAGCAAAGGCTGCTAGAGCAGCTGGAGATGAAGATAATTATTGGGTTAATTTAGCTGGTAAAAATTATTTAAAAGTAACTGAACCAGAGCAGTTTGCTTACTTATATAAGATTTCTGCTAGGGATAATGAGGAACATAAGAAAGTTATGGATAGTTTAATAGGTACTGGAGCAGGAATTACCGATCTAGAAGATAGAATTACTGAATCTGTTGGTACACAAAATTTATTAAATGTCGAAAGATTTGGTGCTTTAAATCAAAATATTTTAAAAGAAACTATAAACGAAATTAAAAGAGCCAAAGTTAAAGAACAAGAAATGGCAATGTTTAGAAATTTTGGTCAATTTAATGAAGTATTAAATATTAATGAAACTTTAAGTAATTCAATACTTGGAGATAGTGGTATAGGAGGTTATTTAGCAATTACTGGAGATGATGATTTTGATCAAGATAAATTAGAAAGAAAACTTAGTGGTATAACTGGAGTTAATAACAATGTTGTTCATAATTGGGAGAAATGGTTCGATGAAAAAATACAACAAAAATATAATGATGATATTGAGTTAGGTTATACAGTAGATGATGCAGAACGAAATATAGCAATACAAAAAGAGTTTGCTGAAGATTATGTTAATAGCTATTTAAAACCTAGATTTGATGAATCTAGATCCATGAGTGAATTTGTTGAATATTTAGATGTAAGACAAGAAGAACAAAACCCGTTTCAAACACAAGATATTCTTAATGCTGTACAACAAGTAGGACAAAGTCATGCCGATTCTTATTTAGATCAGTTAAGATTAGCATCTGATAAAGATTTTGATTCTACTTTTTATACAGATCCCACTGGAAAAGCAGGGCTGAATGAAGCTAGAGAAGCTGATTACACTAGACAAAGAGATATGGTTGCAGCAGATTGGAATAACGCGAAAAATAATCCAGATGAATTAGTTGATCCATTAAACCCAGGTTTAGGAACTTGGCGAGAACAAGCATATCGATTTGGAACTGATGTAACTAATGCAGATCAATTTGCGAGATTACATTATCAAATAAAAGGACAACATGGAAACTATAAATTTGATGGCGCAGAAGATATTATGAGTCCTGGAAAGGTTAAAGATTATATCTATACGACAATTTTCCCTGCTTTACAAAATGAAGTAAAAAGACAACCGCATGTATTTGGACAGTTTATACGTCCAGAAGAGTTTGCAGATGACGTATTAGAAGGTATAGATCCTAATGTCCCAGATTCTTGGGAATCTGCTCTTACAGGTTCTGATGGAAAGAGTCTTATTGAAGGATTTACAGGTAGTTTTGATGAATTAAAACAATATATTGTAGATGGAATGAGTGGTAATTCTGCTCTTGATATGAGACAATCTATTAAATATTTAAATGAGAAAAAAGAAAGACCTACTCAAGAACTATTAGGTATAGATTACATTCAAAGGGATGAAGATTATAATCCAGCTGATACGTTAAAAGGAGATACACAACTATATAAAATTTTTCAAGGTGCTGGATATGAGGGAACAGAAGATGACTTCTATGATAAAGTTTTTCCTGATTTAGATCCAAGTAGTCAGGAGTTACTTTCTCAAGCCGGTTCTAAAGACGGTAAGATAACTTTAGGTTCATGGGATGCTAGCGATCCATATGCAGCATTAGGTAGTGTAGATAAACTACTAGGTGATGATTTTGGTAGTTCTACTAAGAAAAGTACTACAGATAAGGAAGATAAAAAGTCTAGTGTATTTAATTTTGATCCATTTGCTGATGATGATGAAGATGATGACTATAAGAGTACTAAAGGCCAAGAAATCTTGAGTGACTTCACGAAAGGCTTTAAATTCTTTTAATTTAAGTAGTAAAATTAGTACACAAAGTAATAAAATTATGTATTATTATTAATGAATAGTTATAACTTTTATGACAGATTTTTCGAAAGCTGTTACATTAATTCAGAAATATGAAGGCTACAATGAAAAAGCTTACGAAGATCCGTCCACGGGAAAAGAACCTTATACTTTTGGTTATGGCACTCAGTATTACCCTGATGGGAGCCCTGTAAAACAAGGCCATAGATGTACTAGAGAAAAGGCTTTAGAGTATCTGTTTCATGAAGTTAATTTAATTGATGAAGAGTTAAATAAATTAAATTTAGGTCTAGACCATGGTATGAAACAAGGGTTGATTTCATTTATACATTCTGTAGGATGGGAACCTTTTTTATATAGTGAAATAGTAGATCTTATAGACAATGAGGAATTCTATAAAGCTGCTGAGCAAATTAATCAATGGATATTTGATTATGAGCATAAAGCAATTGGTCATTTACTTGATAGAAGAAAAGAAGAAGTAAATTTATTTCTTAGTGAGATAAATAGTTCTGATGAACTACCAACTGGAATTTTACTAACTGCGTTTCGTAATTATGATGGATCTCCTGTACAGACAGAAGCTATTAACCAGTTAGAAAGTAAAATTAGTTCTTATTTACTTGCTAAATTTATAAATAACTTTGAAATCAAGAACCAAGACTTAAAATCAACAGTCTTGTCTTTAGAAGAATATTATATAGTCAGAGATAAATATGATTACATATTTGACAGATAGGCGTAGAATAGCCATATAAGTAATAAAATTTAATGGATAAACCAGTTGAGCCTAAATCTTTTCAACTGCCATTAGAGCTTCAATTTTCCATGCGTAAAGCTGAGCTGCATGCAAAGGAGATGACATGGGATCAATTACAATTAGCTTTATTACGCTTATATCATCAGAGACTCATGGAGTGGCATGCTCTTAAATCTTTGATGGCTGATGAGAATGTAAATATAGACTTTGATGTTCCTACTGATATTGAGCTAACTCAATTAGGAGTAAGACATTCAGAAGAATTTGAAGATGATCTTGAGGATGACGAAGATAACGAAGACTTTTTAACCGCCTAGTTTTATTAATTTATCTAAATACCATCTAGCTTTCTTTAAGGATTGTACTCCACCTTTTTTGTGCTCACGCCATAGATATTTAGCAATATTTCCTTTTAAATAACCACGGAATTCTTGTTGGTTTAATTGAGCTTCTATAGCGTCAATGCATTCTATTGAACCACTTGCATAATGTGCGGGTTTATTTACTTCATCAAAAGCTTTAAATATATGAGTTTTTAATGCTTCAGTTAAGGGAGAGTCACCAATCTCAATAGCTTTTTCATGTAAAGGAAGTGATGGTTCTTCTTTTGTTGCCCAAGGTACAGGACATACTCCATCAGGACAGTCGCTTACTTCTCTTTCATTTTTAGATTCTTCTGGTCCTGCCATACGCATTTTTGGCGATGTTTCATCTATCGGGTCAAACCACGCCGCTTCATTGATTCCATTTTCATTTGCTCCGATGGTACTCCCAATGCTATTACTACTTTCTCCGGTCTTGGACTTGTTCCTGGATACGCTTGAGCTTGTTCCATCGAGGGTATATATCCCGTTAGTCCTCCCCTCGGTTGTCCCTCCGTTGCTAGATTCTTTCTTTCCATCCCTTGTTCGCATAATGCAAGTCCTCTGTTGTATTGATCATACAGGGGAATATCATTATTTTCATTATCAACAGAGCAACCAAAATCTTCTACAGTTGCGTAATGACAATCTAATTCGTCTTTAACGAAATCACCTAAAAAATTACTTTGGGATGAGTATCCAGCCATGGCAATATATGAACCTTGATGTACTGCTTTTACAATATTATCATGGCAAGATTCTATGACCCAACTTACGATCCTCAGAGGGATTCTGGTACTTCAGGTGCTGAAAGATCTGATTTAAATCCTGAGCAAGCATACGATACTGATTTACGTAGAGTAAATCCTGATGAAAGAGAGTCGGTTGATTCTTTAAATGATAAGCAAGATCGTGTTGCAAGATTTATGAAATCAGCTCGTGCAGCTGGTGAGTATAAACAAAGAAGTGGTTTTGCAGAACCTACTGTAAGAGGCAGAACTCCTATAGGTAAAGCAAGTATAGATGGAGTAGAACTACCGAGTCAAAGAACTAGTAATTTTGGTGGTCCAGGTGCAGGAGCTACTGAATATGCTCATAAACCCAAACCTAATTTTGGAAAGCCTTTTGTTTAAACAGAAGCTGTAACTACTTCCTTTGGTTGGTTTTGATACTTTCCTTTTCTATCTTTATAGCTAACCATACAAGATTTCCCACGGAAAAATAATAGTTGTGTTATTCCTTCGTTTGCATAAATCCGATTAAATAATCCTGTTGAATTACTAATTTGTAAGGTTAGATATCCTTCCCAACCTCCTTCTGCTGGTGTGATATTACAATGAATACCTGTTCTTGCGTAGCTTGATTTTCCAGCAGGGACAACAGTTATATCTTCAGGTAATTTTAGTCTTTCATGAGCTACACATAGACAATACCCATAAGGAGGTAAAAGAAAATATTCACCCTTCTCATCTTCTTTTAGTTCACTTTCTTTTAAAATGTCTGTATTAAAATTTTTTGGATCACAATCTCCTCTCGAGGGAGTACCAAATATTAAACATCTTTTAGGAGAAAGACGTATATCATAACCATAGGAACCTAAACCATAACTTAATATCTTTTTTCCTTTCTCTTCTGATACAACCTTGTCAACAAAAGGGGAAATTAATTCACCACCAAGAGATAACGCTTTAATTTCCCAATCTGATAAAATACTCATACATTTCCTATTAGGGTATAGATAATCTAACAAAGAATTTTTCCTTTTTCAGAGTAAATATCTATAAATTTTTCTGTAGAATTTGCTGAATCATTCATAGGCGGGATATACACTAGAAAAGAAGTACAAGTTTTATGTGAACTTACTCCTTCACTAGTATTTTTTAGTAATAAAGGTGCGGTTTTTAAGATACAAATAGGGAAGTCAAAGATTTTTTGTTCATATCTAATCATGTCTGGACAATTAGTAAAATATAAACCTTGTTTTATATCACCTGCTAACCATGAGTTATATAATTTTCTAAACCATACAGCATGAGATGATGTCAAGCTAGGTGAAGATGCACGGGTCATCTTCCACTTCTCATTTTTTTTATCCCAAAAGTATGCTCCACTGGGAGGGAATAAGTATACTTTTCCATACCATTGTTGACAATTTAAACCATCATCAGACGGTGTTAAATAATCAGTTGCTTCTACATATTTATTTGCAACTTTAGAACTTGCTACATCTAAATCTATACCTTCTAATAAGGCATGTGCTGATGCAACTAGATCATAATTAGTTATTAATTCTAGGTCTTCTCTTCTTTTTCTTATGTCATGTATAGCCACTGCTTTAAGGATCTATTGAACAAGGAGCTAAGTCAGGTGCTTCATCTATATAGTTATAATCTATTTCGAAATATCTCATCCCTTCTTTATCATTTATTATGTACCCAGCAAGTTTTTTAGGATCTATTCTTTTTGCTTTATTAAGTATCCGTCTAAAACTTTCTGCTAAATCACCATTATTTTCACTTTCTGATTTCTCTTGAGCAGAATGGAGTTCTTCTAATGTCATGAAGAACATAGATCTTTCTTTATTAGTTGGTTGAAATACCATTACTCCTGGACCTTCTGCGTTCCAAAACTTTAAATACTGCTGACCTAAATCTCCTAGTATGAATTTTATTGTTGTATCTAGCATTTTAGCTTTTGTCTCATCCATTTCTTTTCCAATAATGGAAGCAAGTAATTGTTCTCTTCTGTTCATTTTGCTATCAATCCTTGACGAGTTAATGATTCTACTAGTTTAGGCATTGGTTGATACAAGACAACCATTTTGCCTAAGATGCCTCTTTTCTTTACAAGTTTTCCTTCTCCATCTCTTACTTTATTAAATTCACCTGATCTTATTAAATACTCAGCTACACATCTTAAACGTCGTTTTAGTGGAAGTTCAGCTTTAGGAAATTTTCCACATATAGTATCTGGTTGCATATCTTTAAAAGCTAGACGTAATCTATTAGCTAATGTCATATTTGAATTAACATCTTCCTGTTCATAATTTTTAACATTTTCTAAATATCGTTGTAGACACTTAGTATCAAAAGAACCATCTGGAGGTAGAAAAATACTTACCTGTTTAACTAAAGATTCGGGTAGTAACTTAGTATGGTTTTCTATAGTTATCTCTTCAATTTTTATATTATTAAATCGATGTGAAATCATGTTAGTTTCCCACTACTAGTAGATACATACATAGGAGAAGCCTGTTTTCGATAATCTTGTGACACTAGATCTCTATTTTTTGCAAAAGATTGAACTAATTTATTCCAAGGGATTCTAATTAATGCTTTTCTTCCTGAGTCTGGAGATGCATTTACATAATGAATTCCTTCTACCCAACCTTTACTTGGATTTTTACGTCCAATTGCCATCCAATTTCTTAAAGTTTGATCAGATACTCCAAGTCTTCGTGAACATTCTTCAGTAGAAATATATTCATCTGAGAAGGCTTCAGGGCTTAAGATATCGGTTTCACCTTTTTCATATTTACTATGCCAAATCGAAGACAAAATGTTTTTTATTCCTTTTAGTTCCCATGCAATATCTTCTAGTCCTTTTTTTAATCCATTTGACATAATACCACTCCTATTAATTAGATGCTAATGTGTAAGAAATAATTTGCATCAATGGAAGAACAAGTACCTCCTAGTCAACAACCTATTTCACAACCTGCTCAACCTCAAATTACACCTGAACAACTTGAAGAAATGAAAGCTAGAGCTAGACAACTAGCTATACAACAAACTTTAGCGCAAAACCCAAGAAATTACGCTCCTAATCAACAAATAGTCTATGTAAGAAGAAATCTAACTATTGCTGAAATTGCTTTAGTATTGTTATTAGCTTGTGGATTAGTAACAGGAATTCAATTTAGTTGGAATTTCGTCCGTAATGTTTTACCAAGAATTGAAGTTCAAATAAAATAATTAACAGAATACTAGATCTATAATTATTAGATAAGTGTGTAAGATAGCGGCTTGTGGCAAACCGTCGAATAACCGAATTACAAGAGCAAGCCGGTTTAGATTTAGCCGAAGCTGATCTCTTTAATATAGTACGTATTTCTGAACCAGACCCTGCGTTAAAAAATAAAAAATTAACTATATCTGGAACGAAAGCTTATTTAAATGTATATTATCTTCCTAGAACTGGAGGAACTGTAAGTGGAAGTGTAACTGTACAAGATAATTTAACAGTAGAAGATTTAACTACTACATCAGGTTTAACAGTTACAAATGCTACTACTTTAAGTGGTGTCATTGTACAAAACGATGCAACAGTTACAGGTGACTTTAGTGCTGCAACCATTACAGGTAATGCAATCCGGGGAACAAATATTACAGGACAAATAGTTAGTGGTGTAAATGTTTCTGGTACAACAGTTACTGCGTCTACAGGTACTTTCACTCGTTTAACAGGAGTAACTACAACTGGTACGTCAGCTCAATTTACTTCTATTACAGGTGGAACTATTAGTGGTACGACTATCACTGGTATTACAGTTAGATCTACTACAGGTGTTTTTGGAGAAATAGATACTCCTTCTCTTGGAGTTGGAAACTTAACTGTACAAACAGGATTAGTTGTTTCTGGTACTGCAAATATACAAGATATAAAGACTAGTGGAACAATATCTGGAGTAATAATAACTGGTAGTACAAAAATTCTTTCACCTTTAATAACAGGTGCAACAGTTGTTGGTACAACTACAGTTTCAGGAGTTACAGTTACTGGTACTCACGGTAAATTTACCAATTTAACTGCTACAAATATTACAGGAGCAACAATTGTAAGTGGAGCAGTTGTATCTGGAAACTTTGGAAGATTTGGTGCTGTAACAGGTATTTCCGGAACATTCACTCAAATTCTTTCTGGAGCAATTATTACAGGAGACGCAGGTAGATATACCACTTTAACTGGTATAACTGGAATGTTTACCTCGTTAACAGGAACAGCAATTCATGGTACTAATGCAACTGTTACAAATATTACTGGAACTATTATTCGAGGTTTAACTAAAGTTTCAGGTACCATTGTAACTGGAGATGCTGGACAATATACAGTTTTAACTGGCGGCACTATTCAAGCTACTACAAAACTTTCTGGTACTGTAGTTACTGGTAGTACATCTGTTAGTGCTCCATTGATTACTGGAGCAACAGTTGTAGGTACTACCCTAGTTTCAGGTTTAACAGTTAGTGGTAATACAGGTAAATTTACTAATGCAACAGGTATTAATATTGTTGCTACAACTTTATTATCTGGAACTACAGTTACTGGTACTCATGGAAAGTTTACTAATTTAACTGCTACTAACGTTACGGGTACTACTTTTACAGGAACAACTGCTAATTTTACTAATATTACTGCTCAAGATTTTACTGTTGAAGATGATTTTGATGTAGTTGATGACGTTACAGTAGGCGGTGATTTAACAGTTACAGGAACTGTTGAAGGTAAAGGAACTATTAGCGGTGTCACATTAACAGGAACAACAGCTAATTTTACAAGTGTAAATGGAGTAAATATAACTGGAAGCACAATGGTTTCTGGTGGAACTATCAAAATGAGTGGAGATACAGTAGCAACACAAAGTTACGCAGATGATAGCTCTATTGTTTTTGCAATTGCTCTAGGTTAACCCCGCATAAAATAGAACAAATACTGACAAGGTTTTATAAATAGATGGCTCGTTTTATCTCGGTATGTAGAGCCAGCGTTTCAAATAACTCTGGATCACCAACTGCAATTATCACTGGAGCAACAAACTCAAGTGGAGTTCCTGCTAGTACTTATGGAGTA
>MDSY01007097.1_pt1 | contig 13268 bp, 8 predicted proteins | sample 811131 | NCBI WGS metagenome assembly MDSY01 (sample SAMN05326643, study PRJNA326480) | marine metagenome | isolation source: seawater | place: Atlantic Ocean: South West | collected 2010
GGTTCCCTAACCCCAAGCACCTTGCTACTAGATGGGGGTAGAAGCCGCAGAGCCCGGGTAGATTGCACCCTCGCACCTTCCCGCCTGCCCACTTTGCCGCTCACCCCTCCCCCCCCCTTGACACCGCCCGTAAACTGACCGATGCCATCTAAATTGCACCAGGTCAATCTTTGCCTAAACGACCAATGCCTAAGCAACCGATGCCTAACCGCGTCCGCGTCAAGCCCGAGCCCTGCCCCGTCTACTTCGAGGGTCAGGATCAGATGGTGAAGAACGAGAGCCGTGACCGCCGGCACGGATTCTTCCATTGCATCCCGTCCCTGCCGCTCTCCGCCGTTGGCTTCCGGCAGCGGACCGCAGTCTTTCTCATCGAAGGCAACCCGCTCAACCCGACCTTCTGGCAGCAGCATCGCCCTTTGTTTTTGAGGGTGCGCCACCCCTTCATGGATGCGGTGGTGGCAGTGTACCGGCTTGAGAAGACGTGGGGGGGGGTCTCAGACCCGCTCATCGAACACCTCAAGAGCCGCAGGGTCCTGGAGCGCGACTTGCGCGACAACCCCTTCCCGGGCATTTACCACCTCGAGCCCAAGCAGGGGCCCATCCACACGTCGTTCGTCGTCGGCGCCTGGTACTACAACTTCGACCACACCATGATGACCAACGAGGTGGCGCTCGTGTATATCGAGAATGTCACCAAGGACCACACCAAGAGCCCCATGGTCACCGTGCGCCATATCCTGCAAACGGCAGTGCTCTCCAGAGACCCAGGATACGCCACCAGGGTGCTCAAGTCCAGCACCGAGTACACGCGCAAGGTGCACATGCGCGAGCCGTCGACCCTGGAGCCCGGGACCAAGGTCTGCATGTGCTGCCACAAGCACGTTGCTCCGGCGCACGAGTACTTTCTCATCGGCATGCAAGGCCACTGGATCCCCATCTGCGCTCTCAACCGCGTCCAGGCAGGCGCGACCTGCTGGGAGTGAGCATGTGCGGCGCAGTTTTGGTCGGGCACCTACAGCGTGTTTGTGGTACCTGTCATTCCTAAGAGCCGCTAAAAATAACTAGGCAGTGTGCACGGATATAAGTGTGGGAGGGCATACGCGATGCACGATACACATTTTGGCCTGCTCGTAAGCGTGGCCATTTCCTCGTTCTTTGCACTTATTGCACACGTTACAGTATGCGCCGAGCAGCACAACTGTTTGGAGAAGGGGACGTGTTACAGCCTGAACTCGGGGTCTGGCCTCGACCCGTCGTGCTCCTTTCGCACGACGGTCACGCCTGCGGGCTACAAGCTGCTGAACGCGTCGGTGCAGTACGACACGATGCAGCGGATGAACCGGGGCGTCTGCGCCCCGGGGCTGCGCCAGCAGGTCGACCCGGTTACGGGCGCTGTAGAGTGCATGCGCAAGCGGTCGTGGCCCAACGCGCTCCTCGAGGAGATTGGAGACCCCGACGCCACGACCGACCATCGTCGCTACTGCGGAAAGTGGATCGATGCCGGGTCCATTGCTTACGGCGACGAAAAGTGGGCCTGGTACGACGCGGATGCTACGGAGCGCGACGTGGACAACGTGGTGCGAGCCCGCGGCTCCTCGCGCATCGCGACCACCGACCTGGGTAAGTTTCGTGCGAGTTGTCGTACCATGGTCGTGTCCAACTCGGCGGGGGCCTCGGCAAAGCAGGCGTACGACCTCCTCAGGGTAGGAATCAACGCGGACTCGCTGGGCATGGCGCTCGAGAGTATTGGCTTCCTCGCCTCCCACTACTGCGACACTCCCGCATTGGTGGGAGTTGGTACCGCCAACGACAAGTTTACTGCCAAGGTGCTGCAAGGGGCGGTGCTTGACCAGCAATCGCTCAGGAACGCACTTTACGTCGTGGATCAGGAGCGCCTCGTTCGCAGCGAGGCCATCGAGTTCTCTGAGGCCATGCGTAGCGTCCAAAATCTAGGCCTGGCTCCAACTACAGAGGAGCAGGCAACTGCCATCGTGCGCGGCTCATACCGCGACACGTGGATCGAGGGATACGTTGGAACCTCGTTCAGTATTGGGTACGAGTCGCACAACTACCCACTCGAGCGCTTCGTGGCCGCGTTTGCTTCACACGGTCCCGAAAAGGCGCGCTCGTACATTAAAGGCGTGGCGGCGGTCTGCTCGCTTGCGGCGCAGTCGATGGTCGTACCGGAGGTGGGGCAGCTACTGCCCTACTATTTCAGTACGGATTCGGCGCAGCTGCCGGCACGTAAAGCCGCGCGGCGTTACGCCGGCAGCGCGGCACTTGGGCGACTAGTTACACCCGGAGACGACATCGACGCAATAGACGAGCGCACGCTCCTCAACGCTTCTACCGTGCGCCTGTCGACCCTGTCCGCGCTTTCGTCGTCCAGCCGCGACAGTGCCCGTGAGGTATGCCTGGCTGCGGCTAAGCGCGTCTTTCCCGACGACTTTGACCGCATCGCATTCAACGCGCTGGTCACACCGACGCTCTACGCACGCTTGAGTCTGCTTGCTGACCAGGTGCGCGAAGCGGTTGCCACGACTCTCACCGAGGACCTTATAGGAAGCGTCTTTGCGAACTACGCCGACCGCAGCGCCGCCGTGGCGAAGGTCCGCGCCACCAAGGTTCGTATAGCCGGAGCGCCTCGTGGCACGTGGGCGGGTATCGACCGCGAGTTCCGTCGACCGGACCTCGTGTCGGACGACTCGGCGCTGACAATGATCGTAAAGCAGGCACGCGCGGTGTACCTAGACAGGCTACTGCCTGTAGTATCTGGCGCGGGCATCTGCGAGCACCCCGCCCTCTACTCCGGAGTGTCTCGTAACGCGTACCTACTCCTGACCTTGACCTCCTCGTGCTCAATGATACTTCCTGGCCTGATCGTTCCACCCTTTGCGGACGAGCGGTACGACGACGCGTCTCTAACTGCTAGACTGGGCTTTGTGATGGCGCACGAGTTCATGCACGTGACGGCGATGGTAAGCCAGTGGGACCAGGGGTACACGCACACGTTTCTGAACGCCTACCCGCCGTCGACGCATGTGGAGGCTGTGGCCGACGTGGGTGCGGCGGCTGCCGTGATGCGCTTTGGATTCGTGACAAATGAGACGGTCTGCGCGTCCGTCTCGCAGCTTTTCTGTGGGCGTGTGGGCTGGGCGCCCGTGTGGGATACACCCGTGTTCTGGCACCCACCCACGAATATGCGCGGAGACAATGTCTGCGCATTCCTTAGAATGTACTTTTCACGCTAGTCACTTATTTAACTTTGTGTATTACAGTGCGCACTATTTCAAGAGGCAACCAAGCCATGTCTAGTAGAGACTACGCCTCGCGGCGCGCCGGCGCGGCTGCCGCCGCCGCCGCGTCCGAGATAGTTCCCATCAACTCAAAGCGGGACAGAAAGAGGCCAATGGCGCGCTCAGCCGCCGAGGCGGAAACGCGTCCACAAGTACCACAGCTTGAAGAGCACGCGGCACTTCCGGACCTGGCGATAAGCGGCGATGCCAAGGACCAGGGCGGTGAAAGGCTGACCAAGGCACCCGCCGTGCCTCCCGGGCCTTTACCACGCAACGAGAACGGGCAGCTATCCCTGCTACAGAGCCGTTCGGGAATCGATGCCGACGAGATGTTTGGGTCGCAAGAAAACGCATTGTCTTCCTACCTGAAGCTGCACCCTGTACTCAGCCTTGAGAGCACGAGCTTCCAAACGCTCCAGCTGGTGGCCAATATGGTCGAGGGCACATCGATACCCACAAAGGAGCTCGAAGTTGTAAGTAAATCTCACGACGACGAGTTTCTGCGGAGCCCTAACCTGTCAATTGGAGAGCGCGCATGCTGCCTCGGCGACCGGTGTATCTGCGTATGGCTGGCGCGGTGGCGCTACGGAGACGACACGGACATGGCCTTCGTAGGCACAGAGTTCCTGCTGCCGTCGCAGGCGTCCGAGTTTAAGCGTTCGGGGAAGCTGCCGCACACCAACGGCAAGTGCCTGGTGTGTAGCCGCTACGTGCACACGTTCATCTACAAGTGCGCGCGCGCCGACCCGACTTTCAAGCCGGACGCGTGCATTCCGTTACAGGCCTTTGGCAACTTGCTCGGCGTCGAGTCGGGCGAGAACCTGCCTACTCACGCCAGCGTCGCCAACGATCTAGACGGGTATCGTCAGGAGGCGCTACTCTTTGTGGACGAGCAGTGGGCCGATACGGCAGCGGCTCGCGGCAGTATGGCATCCCTGCTCTGGAGGCCGTGCGTTAAGTTCGACTCGGGGCACTACGAGTACGTCAAGGACCCCAATGGCCTACCGCGAGTACTGCAGCGGAACGTGGCGGCGGCGGACGAATCAGTCGCTTCGCATTTTTATCAGCCGGCAGCGGAGCAAGCGCGTCTCCCGCTGTCGGCGAACTAACCAACGACCGCACTCCCGATGCCCCTAACCTCTCAGACATGATGAAACGTAGCCGCAGCGTCTTCGAGCCAAGCACATTGCCCATGTACTCCGACTTTGAGGACGCCGGTATGATTGGTGCAATGGGGCGGCTCTTGGCGCGCCTTCGGAAGCTCGTGGGCTCCTTGGCACTACCCGCGTGGCTGTGGTCCATGGACTTCTCGCAAGCCGTGACCGCGTGTGCCTCTTGTGCGGACGTGCCGGTCCTAATAGACGCAATGGTCAGGACCACGTGGACACTCAGCAGTGGTAGCGGTAGAGAAAACGCGCGCCCCAATGCGCTTCCTCGCGGTCCCACAGTCGTGCAGATGGCTGCCGCGGCAAGATTGCACTTTGGTGAGATGCTGGAGGCACTGGCTGTGACTGAGGCAAGCGCAATCTTACCGGCCGAAGAGGTGCCAGGAATGGGCGTGGACCAATCTGCGCTTGCGTTTTTGTACTACGACTCGTACTGCGCCGCCGTGTGGACGTCGGCGCACGCCGAGTTTCTCGCAACCATCCAGGACCTACTCGCAGGCCGCGAGGCTACGGAGAAGCTGGTGCAAGAATTGATGGTACCGCCTCCCGACCTATACAGCGTCGTCAACCTGAGCAACCTCACCCACCTCGGGCCGATGACCGAGCGCCTTGCCTCTCCGCGCTGCTGCACCAAGGCGTCCCAGCCGCTGCTCGCAATACTGGCCCGCGTCACCAACGCTGGTTCGCGAGGCTGGGAGACGACTCTGCTTGCGGCCGCAAAGGAGTCAGAGGGTGCCGTGCGTGTCTGTACGCAATGCGTTACGGTGGCGCTGACCGGCATGAACCCCGTTCTGCATCCGGCCGTTAGGCGGCCGTGGCGCGAGCGCTTCGTGGCGTTGCGCGCGCTGCGCGTGCAGACACACCAAGACTTCAAGGATCTGGTACACAAAGCACCAAGCGCCGTAAAGGAGGCCATACGTCTACATCTTGCGGCCACGTACGTGCTAGACTGCGCAACCTTAGGAGCTATGCGATACACGCGCCAGCCAACTGGGCAGCTCAGCATCCCGCCATTTGCCATGCCCCACTCGTCCCTTGCGGCGGCCATGCACCGCATGGCCGATGCTGGTGCGCACATGCTGGAGTCGCGCGAGTCGGCAGCGGCCTCGATCCACCGGCACCTGGTGAGTGAGCCGCGATCGCGCAAGAAGAGCGAATCGCGTAGTAGCAACAGGCACCCCAAGCACGAGGGGGAAGCTCTCAGTTACTCATCGTCCTGGCTAGGGGGGAGGTCGGGACCACTAGGCGTGACGGTGCGCTCCTCTGTGCAAGTCGTCAGCGGCCTCATGTCAGCGTCCTACCGCTCTATATACATACCCTTCTGGTTACACGGCAACCACCACGGCCACCGCGCATCGAGGCTAGACTCGGCGCAGTACTTGGCGCTTCACAACCTCTCCGCGGCGCACCGCATGTGCACGCTACTGCCGGCAGAGGATTTCCAACTGGCCGAGCGTTTGGCCATGAGCACTTCCAGCGCGTCGCTCATGACAGTCGGTCAGGCGTGTGCGCTACTTGGTATTCGACCGTCTGCCGACGAGCCACCGGGCGTGCCGTGTTCAGCGTCGAGTCGCGTGGTACAGGAAGCGGAAATGGACGTGATGAACTTGTGTGCGCGCGACGCCGCGCTGCTCATCGCATTTGCGCGCATAGCGACCCTGCGCGCAACCATGCTCTCGTACGACCTTGGCGAGGGCACGCGGCGTAGGCAAGCCTTGGCCATATGCCAGCGGCTGATGCTGCCTCTTTCCTCGGGCGAGGACCCGTGTGTCGCCGCACAGACGCGCCTACCTAAGCACGCTACCGTGCTCTACTGCTGCTCCGAATGTCGGCGCGTTGTCAACTCGGTGCAGGACAATACAGGAAAGGACCAACCGTTCAACGAGTTGGGGCTGGCGGCAAGCATGCTAGCCGTCGATGGTGATTTGTGCGACGGGCACATGCGATGCGCCAAGAGGTCCTCCGCGGCGTTGCGGACGGCGGTGGCGTTGGAGGCGGCGGCTGAGAGCCTGGAGCTAGAAGGGTTAGACCCAGTGGCCAATCCACTCCTTCCCATCGACCTCAGACCCGCTACCATCGTTGCCACAATGTGTAATCATACCAAGCGCAAGGCGGGAGATGCCTCCACGTCAGCACCCACAACCGCAGCGCTCCGCGACTCTTCTTCAGAGGTGGCAAAGTTCCGGCGCGACCTGAAGTCGTGCTTCGAGCAGGGCAAGGAGGCCACGAGCTGTGGAGACGTGCCCCTAGTGTGCGTCCCCATATTGGGTCGTGCCATCCGCGTCTTTGGAAACTGGTACGCCCTGTGTGGAATGTGCGGCGCTCTGGCGCGCGTGTCGCCTGCGTCCCGTTTCCAAGGCGACATTTGCTGCCTGCGGTGCGACTTTGCGATGCTGGCCGGCAAAGAGGCCGCCGCCCAGATGCGCGCTGCGCTCCCGCGCCCGCCCCCTCCCACCTGCCGGTTCTGCGGCAAGGTCGAGCCCGAGAACGGCGCGGGAATGAAGTGGAAGTGCGTACCAGCTCCGGCAGACACGGGCGGGCGCAACGCGAGCGTGCCACCGCCGCTACGCGTGTGCTGGTACGCTTCCAATGTTACACCGCAAATTTGCATACGCACCACGATTATACACGGAATACGCTCCAACAGGTACTGCCCCAGCCACTACCGCGCCTGGCTCGTGGCCGCGCACAAGACCATGTCGACGCAGTCGATATTCTCGCACCTCGTGTCGCGGGCGAGACCAATCTTTGGTGCCAGCTCCGACGCCAAGAAAGGTATCCAGACCTCGACGTCCGGCGCCATCGAGGTCGATGGCAACGAGAGCGCGCCCCCCAAGAAACAAAGCGCCTCCGCAAAGCGCAAGTCCGCGTTGACGCGCGTGATCGCGAAGAACAACCGCAAGCGGCGTTTTAACACTTAGAACGCGCTTAGTCACGAATAATCTACGACACCCGAACGTGATCTACTGCGCGCTTCCAAACTGGCAAGTCATCTGAGGTTCATGAGGCTCTGGGCGGCTTCGTTCGTGTCACCGCGCTGAATTCTTGGTGGTGCAATAAAGTACGGCACCAAGTAATCGGAACCCTGCGCGACTGTGTAACCGGCCACATTGTAAGGTGGGGCACTCATCGTTGCAGCGAGTGCAGCCGTCAATCGGTAATAGTCCCTCATGCCATCGGCGTGAAGCGAGAATTGGAGGATGCGAAGGAGGCCGCGAAGTTCGGGAACTCCCAGATACACCCAAGGACAAGCGGACGCACCCATGGAAGGATTAAGAGAAGCGGGCGTCGCTTTGGTGGAGAGCACTTGGTGTAGCCTGGTTTGAGTCATGGTGACGTCTGTGTCCTTCTATCCAGTAAGAAGACTAATCCCCTTTACTTGAATAAAAACGCACACAGATTACTTGCTGGCGATGCCCAACACCACTACCCTCGCTCGATCCACACTAACCACGCAGTGCCTCCAATAGCAACTGCACACACACCACACGCCACCAGGTGCGTCACGTGCCTAGGCGTGAAGAGTAGCACGGCCAACAGAAACGGCAGGGGGATTGCTGGGTCGAGGATGATGAGTGAGATACTGGATAGCAGGATCGCAACGGCTAACGGCCAGAGGCTGTCTCGGTGCGTGTACTCGGTGCGCGTCTCGGGCCACTGCAGCGTTCCCGCTGGGTAGCTGTTGTAGCTGATGGCTATGCTGCAGTTGAGCGTTGCAGCAAAGATGATCCACCCCGCGAAGAGGCCGTACCCCGGCCCCAGGAAGAGTAGCGTGCCATACTGCGGCCCCGGTAGCGTCCACGCGCGCAGGATTGCCGAGCCGGCTACCGCGAAGCCGGAAGCGAGAAGGAGGAGGCCGAACGACAGCCACAGGAAGACCTCCTTAGAGCGCGAGCGCGAGCCGATCCTGAATGCGGTTTGCGTGGGATCGGCGAGCATATCCTCCTTGGCCAGGCGAGAGAGGTCGTCGGCCTCGCTCTCCGCTGTCGAACCAACACGAAAAAAGATGGGCCACACGGCGCAGAGGCACAGCGCCGCAGCCACACACGCCGCTGCGCGCAGATGCGCCTCCTCGCGGAACACTTCAATCTCTGGTAAAAGGCCGGCAAACACGAGGAAGAATCCGGAGCACCCGAGCCACCCAAGCAGAAAGGTCCACACCCACCTGTAGATTGCGTAGCCCTCTTCCCTCTTCTTGGTGTGTGTGAACGCGTCCGGTGGCCAAAACTTTCCCGGAGTCCAGGCGGCCTTGTACCGTTCGGCCACCTCGCGCACCTTCACGAGCTTACCAAATACGTCCGGCTTGCCGTTCTTCTCTCCATGCGATGCCCAATTGAATAGTGCCAGAATGACCACCCCTCCTATGAGGCATAGGCCACCAAGGGCTGCGTTAATACTTGTTTTGACCACCGGCTCTGGTGGGTGAGAGATGACGGCAGCCACGACCGCATCCTTGACAGCGTCTGTCACGCTCATTGGGGACAAGCTCTCTAGCACCTTTTGGTTGCGTATTTTGGGTTATGCTTCGGAGATGAGGCGCCGCACCAGGCTCACAAAGGGTGCGGACCTCTTAGAGATGGCCGATCGGAACTGCCTGTTTTGCTTAGTGGGGACTCCTGTGGACGCCCTCTCCCGCCGCCCGTGGCTCTCGGGAGACGTCGTGGTGTACGCGCCTGCGTCCAGGAAGGTCGAAGCAAGAAAGAATAGCGGTGGCGGCGCGTTCTTTGACTCTTGCTGCGCCATGACCTGCCCCTGCAGCCTCGCGAACGCCTCGTTCGGAGAGAAGCAGTCGACGCACCCTTTGGCAAACTTCTGCCACCGCTCCGACCGCGCAAAGAAGTAGAAGGGCGACTCGAGCTCGAGCTTCCGCCCCGGCTCGTTCAGAATACGCTCTGCCAACATCTCCGCGAAGCACAGCGCTGGGGCCGACGCGGTGCCGGCCTTCTCATTCAAAAAGTCGTACCGCGCGTGCGCCGTCACACTCATCAGAGCGTGCGCGCTCGTAGACGTCGCGAGGTATCCCAACCCCAGGAATGGTTTGAAGCCCTTGGCAACGTCGAAGAGCGTATCAAATGCTTGGCACATGTGGTTAGGCGCAGCCGGAGGCTTCCGCGTATACTCAATGAGCAGCTTGTGCAGGCACGAGGCGAGGAAGCACTCGTTGTTCTGCAGGAACCAGGACGGGATCTCCTCGCGCTTGCTCGTACCAAAGGCCAGCACTGCCGCGCCAGATACCATCCGACCAAAGTCGGCCGCCAGGGGTCGTATTGCACCAGTGGCAATTTTACGGCAGAGGCAATTTACAAAGGCGCGGGACACCTCGGCCCACCGGATATCAACAAGCAGGTTGGCCGCAACGATTTCGCACTGGTCACCAGCAAGCACCTTTTCAAACAGCTGCTCGTACAGTCGCAATCTCTCCACGTTGTATTTTGCGCGCTGCATTGTGGCAGAGTATTGAACCTACTTGCCTTGGCCTTTCCCCTATCACAAGTTGCAACTTTCTGATCTAATGAATCGTATCAAACTCACACAAAACACGCGCGGGACGACTATGGGAGCAGACACACACAGACACACGCGCCACGAATGCATGCACACAATTGGAAAGTAGTGGAACCGGTCAATTGGAGTGTGAGTCGACCAGAGCGCAGAGGTCGGCAAGCGCGTTTCTGCGGACCTCGAATATGGTCGGAGCGGGCTGCGCCCTCTTGGCCGACGCAGTCGACGCCTTCTTGCGGCACACCCGGGGACGCTTGGCGGTACAGATCGCTGCCTCTCCCACCTCCGAGGCGTCCGAGGCGTCCGAGAATGCATCGTCCGCTTCGTCTTCCGCAAGTTCGGCGGCGCAGCGCTTCTTCTCGGCCGCAGAAAGGCTGTAGGCGGGGTCTTCGGCCGCAGCCTCCTCGGCGTGCTTCGAGGGCACCAACTCGGTGCGAGCTACGTACTGGGCGTCGTACACGATATTGCCGTCCTTGGTGCGGACGGCTGTGCCATTGTGCAGGTGCTCGCTGACGGAGTCGCCCTTGAGCACGATGCGGCCGTGGTGGTCCGTGCCGAGATCGTTCTGCCTGCACATCTTCTGCACCGCCTTGGCCGCCGAGCCGCGCTGCTTGCGGATAGTGCAGCCACGCGAGAGGCGCTTGTCTGCCAACAAGGCGAACGTGGCCATCTTCTTGAGCGTCTTCTCGCTCGTATTGATGTGGTGCCACTTGGGCAGTGCCAGCTTCTTCAGCGCGTCCCTCTCCCTCTGAGCACCCTTCGACTGCGACTGCCGCACGTCGTCCGTCAGGGCGTAGATGCCGCCGCGGTGATCGAAGAGCGACACCAGCCAGTCGCACCCGGTTGCCTGCTTGGTGCAGGAGTACAGTCCCAAGGCAATGCTCAGATAGCTCGGGAACGAATGGCAGCGCGACGCTCTGTCACTCGTAACCGGCCCAGGCGTCTGCTCGGGACGCTCGAAGGCGTGCGCCTTGCAAGACGCGCCCTCCCAGCACACGTCGTGCTTGATGTACTTGGACGTCGCGGTCGCCGTAGCAAACCCGTCAGGGTCGTCCTCCTCCACGAGCACCAGGGTGTGACTCTTGGCGTACTCGCTGACCGTGACGTATTTGCCCTCTCCAAGCGTCGCATTCTTGGACTTGACGTACCTCTGGTACTCCGTGTGCTGGACGCAGTAGCTGATGAAGTCGTTGTGCATCTCGTGCGTGACTCCGTCGTCGTCCAAGCGCACGCACTTCATCTGCTTGGGCTCGACAAAGGATTGCATCGAGATGGAGTCCTCGGTGTCGTGGACGTCGAACGTGTGGGTCTTGAGCCGGCGACCGCGCAGGGACTCCACCGCCCCATAGTTGAACTGCATGTGCGCAAGGTCGGGAAGGCGGTCTTCCCACTCGGCAGTGTGGCCGCCAAGGAGCTGAGCGAGTCGCCAGAGGGGATAGAAGCGCTTGACGACGAAGTAGCACATGTCGTTGCCGAGATCGTCTGCGGGAACTTGGGCGTTGTTGTACTGTGCGCCGTGGCGTGCGAAGCCCTTGTGCGGCTGCGAGCTCACGGCGAACATGCGCCCGTCCTCGGGGTGGCGGATGATGGTGAGGCTGGGCGAGAAGCGGTACTCGCCAAACGCGACGCCACCGCAGAACCTGATGGGCAAGCTTTGCACAGGGCAATTGCCATCCCACATGATTTCAGCGTCGTAGGGGCTCTTGGTATCCTTGGCCTTCTGCTTCCACGAGCGGCACACCCTGCGCATCCGAGCGAGCTGGGCAAGCGCCGGCACGGTAATATTGTCGTACGCGTCGAGTACAAAGACCTCGAGGATGCGCATCCACAGCTCGTCCGGCAGCTCGCGGATTCCGCTGTGAAGGGAAGGCATGGGTTTGTTGGACGCAATCCGCTCCAACACCATCTGCTTAGCCTGGGCGAGGCCTGGCCACGTAGCGCACGATGGGTACTGGAAGAAGGGTCCAATGGGTGGGGGAGCGTGGTTGAGACATTCTGTGGGTCCCTGGGCGTCGGTCTTCTTCTGCTCACCCTCCTCTTCCTCGAGAGGCGGAGGGGGTGGTGCAGTTCGGCGCGTTGTCCTGGGCATTGTATTGGATGTTGAACGGAAATTGAACGCGATTCAAGAAAATTTGAGATTGAACCGGAGCAATCGATTCAGTTTACGGGTGGTGTTGAGGGGGGGGTGCTCGGGCAAGACGACGCCCCAACGTAAGCGTAAGCGACGCGACGACCACCAGAATCCACAAGTGTGCCGTTTACGCACCAACTTCACCAACGGCATCAATCTGAAAATTGAATGGTCAATTTCAATGGGTGTGGGGCTGTATTGAATCCAAACAACAGGACACCGCGCGCGCACCGCGCGCGCACCAAAACACGCAACCAAAACACGGGAGTGTGTGGAGTGCGGCACCGCTCCTTGTGCGCTCACGCCATCGTGGGGGCGAGTGCTGCGCACCCGCAGTCGGGGTTGTTGCAGTCGACGCACACGGCCGCGTCGAGCAGCTCCTGGTTGCGCTCGCGCCTGGCGTCGCCCTCGTGGCCGGGCTCAGTGAGCACGACGCATTCGTCGTCGTACTTGTCATCCCAGGCCTTCAGGTCCACAACGGCCTGGTTGTACGCCTTGCAGTCGCTTACGTACTGGCGCTTGGCATCGATGTAGTTGCAAAAGTCCTCTTTGGACACGAAGGCCCTGGGAGCGCTGCGCGAGGTGAACACCTCGACACCGTGCTCCCGAGCGCTCTTGATGATGCTGATCTGGCCGACCTGAGTGGCGCTGTCGTAGTTGTGGATGGACCCTCCGCGCCAGTACACTTCCTTGACGAGCTTGTCGCACCACGCCTCTTGCGCCTCAGCGGGTTTCAGCGGCGTGACGACCCAGCAGCACGTCGTCATTGCGGTGTACGTCTGCTGGTCAGGGTTCTGGCCAGGGATGCGGCTGCGGTTCTTGATCATCTGCATCAGAGAGGCGTGGGGGTTGTTGCGGCAGAAGTCGTCCAGCGCCGTCTCGGTAAAGTCGTGCGACACGGGAAACAGCGACCCCTTTGGCTTAACGGGCGTCGCGCCTGGGTGGGCCGGCAAGATCGGCCGCGGTGGGATGGGCGTGTCAACGGGCACGGCGGGGGCGGCGGCGGGGGCGGCCGTGGCGGGGGCGGGGGCGGCCGCGGCGGCGGCGGCGGAGGCGGCGGAGGCGGCGGCGTTGCGTCGCGATCCATGGGGTGTGGCTGAGGGTGTGGCGGCGGCGGCGGCGGGTGACGAGAGCTCACTGGGTGGTTGCACGCGCGTGCGTCTGCTGCTTCGA
>MDSY01109634.1_pt1 | contig 13268 bp, 6 predicted proteins | sample 811131 | NCBI WGS metagenome assembly MDSY01 (sample SAMN05326643, study PRJNA326480) | marine metagenome | isolation source: seawater | place: Atlantic Ocean: South West | collected 2010
GCAAGGTCAACAAGGCCAGCAAGGTCAACAAGGCCAGCAAGGTCAACAAGGCCAGCAAGGTCAACAAGGCCAGCAAGGTCAGCAAGGTCAGCAAGGCGAACAGCAAGACAATGGACAAGGTCAGCAACAACAAGGTGGCGAACAAGGTGGTCAACAAGGCCAGCAAGAAGGTCAAAACCAAAACGGCGAAAACCAAAACGGTCAGAGCCAACAACAACAAGGTCAAACCCAAAATGGTCAAGAAGGCCAACAGGGTGAACAGACCGACCAACAGCAACAACAGCAAACCGACAACCAGGGTCCTGCCGACAACGACGGCGACGGAATTCCGGACAATATTGACAACGACAACGACAACGATGGTATCCCCAACGATGTCGATGAAAGTGAATTTGACCACGATAACGACGGCGTTGACGATGCCCTTGACAGCGATGATGACGGCGATGGAATCGACGACTCTGAGGAAACTCAAGACGGCGATCCAAACACCAACATCTACGACCACGACAACGACGGAATCACTGATTCCGTTGACCTCGACATCGATAACGATGGCATTGACAACTACAACGATTGGGAAGATTCGAATGGTAATGGAATTATGGATGCTGGTGAAGACCGCAGCCGTGACCACGACAATGACGGTTCCAATGATGGAGTAGATACTGATGACGACAACGACGATATTCTCGACGTTGACGAAATTGGTGGAATCTCTGGAAACTACCGCTATGACCATGACAATGATGGAATTTGGGACCTCTCCGACACAGACGACGACAACGACGGCCTTGCCGACTGGTTCGAAGTCAATGACGGAAACTCAATGACCGGTCAATTCGATCACGATAACGACGGAATAGACGACCACGAAGATGCTGACGACGATGACGACGGCATTCTCGATGAACTCGAATCTTGAATTTAGTGACGAAACTATCGTAAGTTAATCACCGATGCTTTGGCATCGGGGCGCCGGATTTCTAGGGGGTTCGCCCCCTGGAAATCCCTCTTTTATTCTTCTCTTTTTTTGTTTACAGGTTTATCGATATCGTATTTGAATTACTGCAAAAGCAGAGCCCTAAGCTTGAATCCAAGCAGGGTGTCGAAAGCCTCAGTGTAGGCAAAGAGGAAACAGACTTCGACGATGAATCTGACGAAGTTCTCGATTTGGAAAACCCTTCTGTGACGACCCTACCTGGGAAATTCTGAACATTCAATACAATTGAGTTCTTGCACTTAACCTCATGCTCACGCGTTTTCAACTGGTATTGTTCGTAGATGATACGCAACGACTTCTGTGATACCAAAACACGCACCCGCGCCACGGCCTTGAAATAGGGTATGTCGGTGGCAAAATGATTCCGAGGTGCCCACATGCTGTCCAAAACACACTTAGAGACCATCAGCCAACGCCAAAAGCTCACCATGTCAATGACCATCATCATTTTGATGTTGACCAGCACAATGCTGGCTATTGTACAAGACTTTAGCGCAGAAGAAACAAAGCCTACACTTGTATTTAGTGAAGGTGAAAAGATCACTCAAGCTGCTGCCCAGTCAACCGAGCAAGGTGGACAAGGCTCTTGGAACGGTGGCCAAGATGCATGGCAACTTGAAGACCATCCAGTTCTTTCCGACCTCATGTGGTCAGACCCGGGAGTTGCTGCTGGAATTATCTCAGACCCATCGGCAATCGCAGCAATTATGCCATACTACTCAACACTCCTCGAAGAATCCAATAAAGACGATCACGACAATGATGGTGTCAGCGACCTTTACGATTTAGACGATGACAACGATGGAATTTATGACCTTCTCGAACGTTTCGATGGATGTTATGGAACCGATCCATTCGACCACGATAACGACGGTGTTCTCGATGCAGAGGACTGGGACGATGACAACGACGGTATTCTCGAAGGGCCAATAGACATTGCAGCTCTTGAAGCACTCGGTTTGGACCCGCGAAATGTTAGTACTGACCGACGCCTTGACCCAAGCATCATTCACCCATGGACTGGACAAGCTGTTGGAGCATTCTACCTTGCAGACCAAAACCCAATGGATCACGATAACGATGGCGTTACCGATGAAGACTCCGACGGCTCTGGACCTGGAAGTTATGACGAAGACGATGATAACGACGCCCGTATTGACCAATTCAAATGGCCATGTGACCTTGACAGTGATGGCATCCAAGACTACTTTGATGACGATGACGACGGTGACGGCGTTGACGATATCACTGACTCCCACCCATATAATGCATCAATAACAACGACGCATGCACAAGCAGGAAATCTTTACGATACTCCAGTAAATTGGGATTTCAACTCATACCGTGCATATTCAGGCGGCATCAATTTCCTTACCTGGGAACTGAACCGGGTCAATGCAGTAAACGCCCCTTCAGTCACTTCAACATCACCAAATGGAGTGCCAGCATTTACCGAAATTATCGATGGCGACCTTGATGGCGACGGCATTCCAAACTTTATCGACCCTGATAACGATAATGATGACACACCAGACAGTTCTGACACCGATGATGACAACGACGGAATCCTTGACATGTCAGACCCTGACGATGACAACGACGGAATCCCCGATGCATGTTCTAACCTTGACGGCAATGGCGATATGTTGAATGATTACACTCGAACTAACACATCACCTTTCCAGACACCTGGTGGAGACACAGACGGCATTCCCGGAATTGATTGTGAAATGGACTATGACCAAGATTTAGACGATGACCGACTGCGGCCATTCGACCAGAATTACAATGCTGTTTACGACTGGTTAGACCCAGACATGGGTGGTACTCCAACTCCAGATAATCTGGGAGACATTTCGGTGAGCGGAGATGCAAATAATTTTGAATACGATTTAGATGACGACCAAATCTCAAATGAAAATGATTCTTTCCCACTTGACAAATCTTCGGACGTTGCTTCATGGAATTGCCCAACAATTGCAAATCCAAACCCAGTAAATCCAGATTCACGCTGTAATACTCGTCGTGCATCCTATTCACAATTCAATGATTGGGACGGCGATGGAATCAACAATTGGATTGACGTCGACGATGATAACGACGGCATCATCGATCCGCTGGACATCGATTGGGACTGTGACCTTGACAACGATGGAGACCTTCACGCTATCAACGGTGCACTTTACCGGGATGACGGACCAAACTCAGTTGACTCAGACATCGATGGAGATGGTCTTGAAAACGACATCGACTGGGATGATGACAATGACGGTATTTCTGACTTTTATGATCCAGATGACGGCAATTGTGGTGTGGTTGATTATGACGCAAATGATAATTTTGCAAACCCCTACTACCCTATTGCAGACGGTGGCACACTCGATGGTAGCCAAGACAGCACCCCTTATACTGACAACTCAACGGACCACTGGAACCTTGTGTTCTGGCACAATCCGTTCGCCGATGTCGTACTTGACTACAACGGCTATGACGCTACAACAACACCAGTTACACCTGGCACAGTTCCAGAATATTACTGGTTCCTCTTTGCTCGCTGGTCACCTTACAACGGTGGAAATGACTGGGATATCGACACAGATGGTGATTCACTTTCGAATGGACTTGACATAGATCAAGATGCCGACGGCATGCCCGATTGGTGGGACCAAGACGAAGGTAACGATGGAATGCTCGATACCGACGACCTGAAGATGGGTGGAACATTCAATATGTCTCAATGTGGTTGGTCTGCCGGAAACCTTGGTGGAGGCTATGTTTGTGGTTACAGCTACGCTATTTCTTACCACATGCCTCTCAATGGAGTAAACGCTCAATTCGGCTCTCCATATTCAACTCGACCAGACGCTTTCATCGACCAAGGTGCAACACCTGGCGGCCCAAGCGGCAACTGGAGTTGTACCCCTGGCGCTCAAGGTGGCTGTTACCACTATGATTTCGGCGGAGACGGTACAGTCGAATCAGGCATTACACACTTCCAAATGCTCAACAACCGAGATGCTTTCGTAACTTGGATTGGATTGGCAGTAGGAATTTGGCAATGGACCTCCGACAACGGACTCGTTGCAGATTTCCCTGATGAACTCGGTGCGGATTTGATCAATAACACCGTTGATGGAGACATCGATGGTGATTTCACGAATGCGACGATTGACCTCGATGACGATTATGACTCAGTGTATGATTGGTATGATGTTGATGACGACAATGATGGAATTTGGGATTTCTTCGAAATCGATCTTGATGACGATCTTGATAACGATGCGAACCAAGAAAACGCCAATTTCTTCAGTGGAACAAATTGTGTTGATAACGATGACGACGGAAACGACGCAGACGTCGATGACGACGGTTATTTCCAAGCAGTTTGGGACCGAGGAATTCTTTCACAAGGCTTGATTCAACCAACACTCTATGACGTCGACAACGATAACGATGCAGTTCCTGATGCAGAAGACCCTGATGACGATAACAACGGAATTCTCGACTCTGTCCAAGAGACACTACCAAATTGTTTCTGGGGCGAAGAACAATCTCCGTTTGACAATGATAACGATGGAATCGTTGATTGGGCAGATGATGATTGGGACGCAGATGGAATTTCCAACACCGTAGAATTGGCAATCAGTCTTGTTGCTGCCTTCGACCATGATAACGACGGACAACGCGATGATATTGATACCGACGATGACCAAGATGGAATGCTTGATGATGATGAAGTCATACTCTGGCCTACACGCTTCAACCGTAACTCAACAAATCCTTGGGACCATGATGACTTTGGAGACGGAGAAGGACTTGCAAACCCATTGGATGCAGGAACAGGCCCAGATGCAATCGATAACGATGACGATAACGACTCGCTTGTCGATGCTGATTTCGACCATCTTGAAGAAGGCGAAACCGGATTCCCATGCTACAATGGGGGCGAATCAAGTGATTGGGACCATGACAACAATTGCGTGCTTGATGAAGATGATAAAGCACCAACATACATCACGCTCAATCTGCCTGATACTCTGTGGCTTGATGCCCAATCCCCATCCATTTTCAGTGGGCACGTCGATTGGGTAAATCCAGTCACTGGCGTCTTTGAGCCTGCAGTCGGCCTTCCAGTTCAAGTCCATATTGAATGGGCTGACAACGGAACACTTGCAGTCGAGACAATTAACGTCTTGACGTCTGTAGTTGGTAACTTCACAGTTGGTCAATTCCTCTATCCTGAAGATTTGACAGTGGGCGACAATACCACTTACCGAGTCTATGCAATTGTGACTGAAATGTTTGCATTCAATGGCAATGAATCCCAATCGTATTACTTGGGCGCTGAAGCAAACCTCACAGCTGACATTTACTTGGATAGTTATTTCCGAAGCGATGAACAACCATTCTGGATTGACATGTGGTCGTATTATACCGCTGATTTACAACGTGGTATCTTCGATAACTTAGTTCCAAGTGTACCATTCACCTTCTCTGTTCGAGGCGGAATCTTTGGCAACTACACCCATCCGACTAATTTCACTGGACTTGGTGGAAATGGTTACCGTGGCGGAAGTAATGGATTTGTTTCCGTAACATTCGTCCAAGATATCGGCATCAATGGTTTATGGAAACAAATTCAGTGGAATTCAACCCGAGACAATGGTGTTGGCCAAATTCCTGGTGGATATGAAGAAGTTGCTTGGGATGAACAATCGAAGGAACTCAAACCTCTCCTCGACGGAACCGGTGCCATAATTTCGTATGATTACACCAACACAAGCCTTCCCGCAGGCGATTATGAAGTAACGACGAATGTGCAACCAGACCTAGCGCTTGAATGGCCATTCCCTTACCTTCATGGCGACAGTACCGAACCTCAAGCAATCCGTGTCATGCACCGCATGAACATCGAAGCGCAAATGATCGTTGAGGGAACAAACCCAGTCTACTGGTATAATTCCTCAATCAATAACGGTGATGGTACTTTTGGAAACTGGGCAACGCTCTTCCATTCTGAAGCACTGAATGGTGCAGGTTTGAATTTCGATGACTACAAGAAGTCACACGTTCAAGCAAAGAATTGGGATGGAAACTCACTCAATCTTACTGGACCGGAAACTCAATTGCGAAACTTCATATCAACGAATTCAACTCATTGGTTCATCACTTTGGTGAACGGTGGAGACGGCGATTTACCACCTTGTGGCGCAGTCGACCCGACAGACCCAGACAGTTTAGTCCGGTGTGAAATCGTTCCACAAATGAACACAGGTGACGCACTCTTTGTCACAGGTTCAGTTACTAACAGAACCAATGTTCCTTGGGATGCAGACCCAATTGCACTTCAAGTTGATATCGACGGCAATGGTCAATTCCTTGGCCAGCAAGAAACAGCCTACACGCAACGCCCGACAAAGGCCTGCCCAACATGTGCTGCAGAGTTTGAATACAACTGGTCTTGGTACAGCCAATACGGTTCGGGAACCTATGGAATGCGTGTTGATTTCACCAACTCGGCGTTCTACTTCACGGGTAACAGCTCCACTCTTGCTGCAACCGGTGCGTACATCAACGTCACAGTCGTTGGAACAACCGACTTCCAAACCACTTCAGTACCTCGTTTGTATCGAAACACAACTACCACGATTCAAGCAAAATTGGTTGACAATTCTCTCCAGCCCGTTCGTAACGTACCGGTGAACTATACTTGGTCCGCAGACGGCCGTTCTGGAGTCAATTATACCGATGATAACGGGTTCTTTGAGATACCATTCAATGTCTCTGCTGCCGACTCATTAGGTGATTTCAATTTACAATTCGAATTTGCTGGAACACCGCTGCTTAAGGGCAACACCATGGTTCAACAAGTGTGGGTTGTATCGAGAACTTACCTTTCAATTGTATCGACCGATCCTAATTTCCGTCAATCTGGAGATTTATGGTCCTTCACCGGACAAGTCACCGACGACAATACGACGCAAGTTCGTGATGCTGGAGGCGCTTCCTTAGACGGGGCATCCGCACCAAACGGCGGACTCGTTGATGTTATTTTCGAAGGAGTGGACTTTAATGGCGTTACACACCGTCAAATTGTTGCTACAGTTCGACCATCTGCAGGTTCAATCACTCTACCGGATGTTCAGCCGGATAAAGCCCACATGTGCTATTACGACGGAAACGGCGACGGTATTTGGGACCGGGATATCAACCAGGATGGAATACTTGACCGCCTCGAAGCCAGCGGAATGTTCAACGGACAGGCAGGATGTCTCCAAGCCGATATTGCTCCATTGAACGCAACCGCTCTGAAAGAAGACCCAGCGTCTTTCCTTCCAGACGGATTCGGGCCAGTAAATGTCATTCTACGGTTTGAAGAAACGTTGCCAAACGAAGGTTGCGCACAACTGGAACCAGCCGCTCTTGGCATCCAAGGCGCGTGGGACTCTTGCCTCGGCGTTTCTGGAAACGACCACTTCAGATTGAAGATGACCAACAATGCAAATGGATTCTCCTTCATTGGTCGAACTGCTTTGTCAGTTGATGATCAAATCGTCTATACGAGCGAAGTAAGTCCAATTACAGGCGAAGTTATTCCAAAGCCAATGGTTGTTACAGGACAATTACAAGACGAATTGGGCACTAATTTGACCAACCGTAAGATTCGCGTTAACTACGAGATGGTGAACAGTCAATCGAGCCCAACATCGTGTAATTCGGGAATGACTGACCTCGATGGGTACTTCTCTATCGAATGTCCACTTTCTGATGTTTCTGCTGGAAAAGCAAAGGTCATCGTCACCTATTCGTCCTACGATAACAACGATGCTTATCGCTATCAAAACGATACCTACGAAACCGAATTCGATGTCTTTTCGAACTCGACATTAGCCTTGAACGAAGTTGGACCATTCAAGTCCAGCGTCGAAACATGGACCGCACCAAACACGACTGAATATCCGGTTCTTTATCTCAAGGAATCGTTCCACGTCGATGCAAAACTGATGCAGTCCAACGGTCAGTATGTTGGCGGAAAGTGTCTGAATATCTATCTTGACCCTGAGCAAAACATCCGCCCAATTTCAACCATCCGCACCAGCGAAATCGATGGAACAGTTGAGTGGTTCAGTGGCGACCCAAGCCAAAACCCAACCCTGCGAGGCGTCGAAACAACTGGCGGTAAATTGGAAGGTTTCCGTACACTGCGTGTTGCCTTTGAACCCGACCTCAATGTTCCAGGTGGTTGCGATAAGGATTCATCAAATGTCTTGAATGGGTCTTATTTCGACCAACTGGTATTGGTCCGTTCTCGAATTGACTTGCAAGTGAAGCAAACATGGAGTCACACAGGCGATAATGGATTGGACAACGACGACCCAGTGATTGGTTCTATTGCGCTTCTGCGTGACCGACTGGACCTTGCTGTAGAAAACGAGGAAATCTGGTTCGTCCGTCAATATTGGTCTGATGAACTCAGTGAATGGGTTGTTGAAGGAACCAATAAATCTCGAACGAATGAGCAAGGTATTGCCGACTTCGAATGGTCCTTTGCCGGTCAAACTTGTGACGGTGTCCCATGTTCAGGCCAATGGCGAATCATTGCGTATTATCCTGGTTCAACATACTTCGAAGAATCTCTTGACAATGTAACGCATGAAGTTACTTGGATGAAGGCAACTTCGATCAAAGCAGATGCAGGATTCTTCACTCCAGCTAAGACCATGTCTTTCGTACTGGTAGCAATGGCATTACTCATTGCCGGAGCGATTTACTATCAGCGAGCCCAAGCTCGTCGTCAGGTCCAAGCACTCAAGGGTATTTTGACTGACACAATGATGCAACTTGAAGCCAGTAACGAATATATTGCAGCAATTTTCGAATGCTACAAGAATTTGGTTAAGCACTTCAAACGCTATGGCTTCATGAAGAAGGTTTACGAAACCACACGTGAATTCGAATCAGCCGTTCGCACAGCATTCAACATGGTGCCTTCTGACCAACTTGACCTCTTCCTCTCGGTCTTCGAAGAAGCACGTTATTCGGATCACAACATCGATGAAAGCCATCGTGATAAGGCATTGACTACCTTGGATGCAATTGCCCGTTCACTCACCGTCGCTCTTGGCGAAGGTGGCATGGTTGAACGCAAAGAATTGGTTAATCTGTATGACAAGCAAACAAAGGCTGGCGAATTCGTTGCAGCTGATGGCTCAGTCCGTCAAGCAGGAATCGTTGAAGGCGAAGGCACAGATTTCAAAATTTGAAACCTCTGACCATACCTATTCGCCTTAACCTTCAAGGGGCCGGTGTGCTGTGGCTTGTCCATGGAAGACTGGAAGCAACTCATCGACCAAGCCATGCAAGCCGAAACAAGTGACACGATTGAAGCGCATGCGACTTACGGTAAAGCCGTACGCGCAGCACTTGCCCAATCCCAAATGTTGTTGGGCGATCTTGAAGCAGCCCAAATCATCGAATCGATTTACGGTGCCCTTGTTGCGTATTCTCAACAAGTCCTACTGCGTATGAAGGCTGAAGACCCAGAAATCGGCGGCGTCGATCACGCATTCCGTGCAGGTCAAGCCTACGGCGTCTCATGTGTTCTGAACCATCTCATCGACCAATTAACCGATGTTGCTGGAGTCACGGCACTTGGCGCTCTCGACGACTTTTCAGATACCCTCCACGAGGAAATCATCATTCAAGGTCGAGCCGCAGGACTCACCGTAGAATTGCTTGATGCAAAGGGCGAGATTCTCTACGAGTGAACCTTTCTTGAATATTTATGGCGAACGCCAGAATATGTCATCGAATCGAGAGTTTCGTTGCACTGCGACGCGAATGACACGGCGCCCGCGTCGGTGCATTGATAATGGGATGGCCGGTCGGCGAATTGCTTCAAAGCATCGAGGGAGTCAAATGAGTAATCCGATACGTAAGACAAACGCAAGATTGGTTGATGTAATCAGCCAGTTGAAAGCCCAGTCTCGCGACACCGGTGCCGCTGTTTGGCGAGATGTGGCCATGCGACTCTCCAAGAGTCGCAAGAATTGGGCACAGCCGAACTTGAGCCGCGTGAGTCGCTACGCCCCAGAGGGTGCAACCATCCTCGTACCAGGCAAGCTACTCGGCTCAGGTGAACTGTCCGCAAACCACACGATCGCCGCCTACAGTGTCAGCAATGGTGCACGTGAGAAAATAGAAGCCGCTGGTGGTCGAGTTATGACCTACGGCGAGCTGATGAACGAAAATCCATCTGGAACGGGGGTTGTTATTCTTGGATGAAACAACCTATGTTTTTGACGCGAACGAACTGATTCTCGGTCGTCTCGCTTCAGCTACAGCAGATATTCTGCTTAAGGCAGCCCGTGACCACCGTGATGATAAAGTGATTATCATCAATGCAGAGCATGCAATTGTCTCTGGTCGCCCACGCTCAGTTCTCAACACCTATCACGCCAAGTATAAGTTGAATCACGCCCGTAAAGGTCCGTTTTTCCCACGTATGCCTGACATGATTCTCAAGAGAGCAGTTCGTGGAATGTTGCCATATCAAAAGATCAGCAGTGGTCGCCGAGCACTACGCAATTTGCGTGTTGAAATTGGCTGTCCTGCTCATTTGTCTGGTGACCTTCCTGAAGGCCACGTTCATGGCGATACCACAAAATTCCGCAAAGACCTCCCAGAGCGATTCATCACTCTTGGAGATATTAGCGCCGACCTCGGCGCACCATCCCACCGTTGGACCGGAGGTGAGCAATGATGGCTCGTAAAAAGCAAAAGTCAGTACAATCATCTGGTAAGCGTAAGACTGCAGTTGCCCGTGCTTCACTGAAGGCAGGTAAAGGCAGAGTTCGTGTCAACAGTTCACCTATCGAAATTCTACAACCGTCTCTTGCACGTCGCAAGTCAATGGAACCATTGATTATTGCAGATGCAATGAACCGATTGAGCAAAGTCGACATTAACGTCACCACTCTTGGTGGAGGGATAATGGGTCAGACTGACGCTATTCGAACCGCAATCGCTCGTGGCCTTGTTCTTTACAACGGTGGCGCAGAAGGTATCGATGAAGAACTTCGAGAAGAATACCTTCGCTTCGACCGTAGCCTTTTGGTTAACGATCCACGACGCAAGGAAGCCAAGCACCAACTCGGACGCGGTGCTCGTCGAAAGAAGCAGAAGTCCTATCGATGAGGTGATATTATGATTATACCAATACGATGTTTTAGTTGCGGGGGCGTTATTGCCCACAAGTGGGAAGAATTCAGTGAATTAACAGCAGCAGGTGTCGAAATGGCAGATGCGCTTGACAAAGTTGGTCTAATGCGCTACTGTTGCCGCCGTATGTATGTCGGTCACATTGACCTCATCTACGAAATCGCTCCTTTCAGCACTTCCATTCAATGAGACGTACCAACCCGGGCCCGTGGGTTAGCTTGGCCTATACTTGGCGGCTGGGGGCCGTCAGACCCCAGTTCAAATCTGGGCGGGCCCACTTACACCATTACCAATTGGATGCTACTAAAACTCAATTTTTTGAGACCGGTAACCTTTGGTTTGATATGGGGCTTTGAAAAGTAGGTAACATGCGAACTGTTCGGGCACTGTGTTTGACCCTTCTCCTCTTGTTGACTCCGCTGTCTCTTCTTGCAACACCTGCAACGGCTACAGACACTTCAGTAAGTGCCGATACTACGTGGTCGGGCGATGTTATCCTCACCGGAAACGTCACAGTCATGAATGGTTCAACACTCACGCTTTCTGCAGGGACAACGGTTGATGGTGGCGATGGGTATTGGATTCGAGTCGAGGGCACACTTCTTGCTTCTCAAACGGACTTTTTCTCCTCTCAAGTACCACTCACGAGTGGCTCACACGGAGCTGGTCTATGGACTGGAATTCACATTTCAAGCAAAGGTCATGCGGTTTTGAACGAGGTAACAATCCAGAATGCGAAAACCGCACTCAAAGTAGAAGGCCAACTTTCGGCCTACAAAGTCACTATCGAGGATGCATATATCGGCGTCAATGTGTTCGGTTCGGCATATATTGAATCCCTTACGGCACAACATATCGATTATGAAGTTCTTCGAAATTCTGGGAATTTAAATCTCTCTACAGGCCTTTTCAGTGATATTGCAGGTGGACTTTGGTCTACAGGCACGAGCACTCTTGACGCAGTTACTATTTCTCAGGCAGGGACAGGTTTGCGTTCGACAAGTGGAACACTTACTGCAACAGGTATTGGTTTCATCGATACAACCGTTGCAATTGCAAGCCAACAAGGAGCATCGACTACGGTTCACAGCATAACTGGCACGAATGTCGCTTTGCTTATCGATGCTGCTAACAGTGACGATTTAACCGTCTCGAATGGTGCAGTTTCAGGCCATCGCCTTCTTCTGGCGAATGGGGCGAGTGCTTTTTCAATCAACGATATCGATTTTGAAGGTAATCCATCTGAATCACTGCCTGTAGTCGATCAAAGATGTACGGGCACCTGCAGTTGGGATGGCATTGAAGTTTCCAACGTTACCAACGGCTTCTTCCTTTCAGGTTCCGGTAATCATTCAATATCGGGGCTCAATCTTTCTGCGACTGAACGAGGGATTGAAGGAACAGGAACTGGTCACATAAACCTTGATTTCATCAATGTAACCGCTGGAACCAAAGGTATAGAGTTCCGCGACCCCGATAGTATTCTCAATGAAGTTTCTGTTGAAATGACATCGACCACATCGACCGCTTACGACCTTCTCGATGGGCACCACCAATGGACTTCAGTTAGTGCATCAAAAACATATTCTGCCCAAGATACAACTTCAATCGGTCTCACTGCATGGTATGCAACCATCGAATCAACTTCTTTCTCATCACTTCATTTCGGTAACGGTATTCAGGCCAACCATGCCGAAATATCAGGAAGTTCGTTTTCAGTTCAAGATGGAAAAGGTATCGGCATTCAACTGGAACGAAGTTCGCTCATCGTTGATACATTGAATACACGCGTTTACCCTAAGGGCGTTGTTCTCGACAAGTCTTCTGACCTCCATGTTTCCGATTGGACTGCAGCAACCCATACTACCCCGCTTTCCATCAGCACTCTTTCAAACGCCATCATTCGTAACTTCCAGCCCCAAAACACCCCCACTTCTTCATCCGATGCCTTAGGTGATGGAACCCTCATCTATGGTGGTTCAACAACGGTGAACATTGCAGTATCGTCAGCATCGTATCTTGAAGAAACTCCAGTTACCTTCAC
>MDSY01066263.1_pt1 | contig 13265 bp, 2 predicted proteins | sample 811131 | NCBI WGS metagenome assembly MDSY01 (sample SAMN05326643, study PRJNA326480) | marine metagenome | isolation source: seawater | place: Atlantic Ocean: South West | collected 2010
CAACCTTAGGAGCTTCTTTAAATGTAATATAACTACCACCTTTAAATTCATATCCATCTCCAGGAACTTGAAGAATATCATTAATGAATACTAATAAAGTAACCTCAACATCTATATTAGATCCTGGTTTAGATTGAATAGTTTGTTGTACTCCATTAAGATTTAATGCAAAGGAGATTGTTTTTCCATCAAATAGAGAATCTAATGTATCTAAGACCTGGAAATCACCAACAGTCCATCCAGCAAAACTATCACTAACAACTTCTTGAACAGTAAGTTCAAATTGTCTAGATGGAGTAAAGGAATCACTAGTAGGAATTCCTACAGTACCACCTACACCTACTGTTAGAACTGCTCCATCACCATATCCATAACCTTCATTAATAACTTCAAAATCAATTACACTACCACCTAAACCAACAACTATATTAGCACGTGCTTCTGATCCAACTCCACTAGAGGAAGAACTATAGAAGAGTGGCATATTATCATAAGATAATGGTTCATCTATAACAACTAATGGTGGGTTGGTTGATGTATAACCAGTACCAGGATTAGTAATAGCAATACTTACAATATTACCACCACTTATAGCAGCAGTACCAATAAACTCAATATTAGGTGCTCCTGTACTTAATGTTTGAACCCCTACATTAACAATTGTCTGAATACCAGTTCTATACCCAGATCCACTATTTCCTATGCTTACAGAACTAATAGTACCCAATCCAGATACCACAGCAGTTCCACCAGCAGCCACTAATGGTTGATATCCCAATCCTTCTGTAGAACCTACAGAAACAATAACACCACCAAGAGGAACATTAGCAGTATTAGGATCATAAGAAACAGAGGAAATAGATCCTGTAAATTGAATACTAGTAATACCTATAGCATCTGTATCTTCAACCAGAGTATAATCGCCAGGAACAGCTACACTACCAGTATATCTTTGTGGACCTTGAGTTATTTGATTAATTAGAATTATAGCATTACTTGTAGATACTCCAGAAATATTACTACCACTTGATTGTATAGTAAACTCTGTAGTCAATCCAGTGAAATTAGCAGAAATATCATCAAAGATATAATTCTTAGAATATGGAGAATCTGCACTATCAGTAATTCCAGATCTCATGAAAGATCTTCCATTAAAGGTAGAATGAGTAGCAACTCCTACCCAATCCCTTTCATCTGGTTCATTAGTTGTAGTTGATAGAGGAATTAATCCTACAGGAGCAGTAAAGAAGTTAACAGTGCTATCTACAATATTATAATTTCCATCAACTTTAGTAACTAAAGTTCCATCAGAATAACTATCTTGTTCTGTTCCCATCCAAGGTCTAGTTACAAGTAAAATATTAGTTGCTCCTAACCCAACAGAATCCACTTTCATAATCTCATCATTAATCTTTAATAGATCACCACCAGTAATGGAAGTAATACCAGATAATTTAATAGTATCAGAAGTGGCTGATACATTTCCACTTACAGTAGTAGTAACTGATGTAGCAACTATAGGAGATTGAACTACATTATCAATACTTAATACAACTCTAGAATTTTGTTTCTTAGATGTAAATGAATGAGAAGTTCCAACCCCAACTGCAGTAATATCCAAATAAGTAGGACTAGTCTTTAGTGCATTCTCAGCTGTAGTAGCAAGTCTAAGAGTAGAATCATCTACCTTAACAGCGTATACAGTAGATGGCATTAAATTAGTGCTTACACCAGAAATAGATTGAGTAGCAATTCCTATAGCAGAAGTAGTTCCTGCTCCAGTGTATCTGTAACTTAATTCCTCACCTGTAACAAAATAATGATCTGGTAATCTAACTGTATCTTCTGCTAAGCTTACCACAGTAGTAGCACTTCCTACAAAGTCTCTCTTGAAGATTGGAAGTTGTCTATGCTTAAGTTCAAATGCCCTCTTAACATCTGTCTCTGTGGCAGTATAAGCACCATACCCAGTGTCAATGGTAGCATTAGTTAAATCTATTTCAGTAACTGTGCTATTCTCATCTACAAGTCTGAGAGCAGACTGGAATACTCTAACCTGAACATTAGCACTCGCTATTGGAGTAAATGTTAAGTTAGTATAGTCTCCTGAAATAGATGCACCAAAATCACCAAGGTTAGTTACAGTTTGGTTAATAGCATACTCTGTCAAATATGCAGTAGTACCATCATCTACTAATATTACTTCAGATATTTGATAATGACTATTAGTAGTATCCTCAACACATACAACATAATATGCTCCATTAAATGTCTCTGTTTCATATTTGGCTACAGTAGTAGCAGAAGGAGAACCACTAGAAGATATAGCAGTATAAGTAGAATCTAAATTGGAAGTATTTAATGCAGTAGTTCCTACACCAGCAGATGAAGCATTTCCAAAGCTAACATTGAGAGTATTAGCAACATATGTGCTTGCAGTAGATACTGTTGGATGAAGATCTAAATGAACTCTAGAACCAGCAATATATGCACTATAAGTTCCAAGACCAGGAATTCCAGAATATGATCCAACATCACCTGTAGTTAATTGTCCATATTCTATTAAATCTACATTAGTTCCATCATGAACTAGTGTTATTTCATCATGTTCCCAATATGAAGCATCACTAGCAGCATAGGATACTAAAACCTTAGATCCTCTGTAAGTAGTAGCAAAGGATACAATATTATGCTGTGTAGTAATTCCTAAAGGTATAGTTGTAGTACTACTTACGATATTAACAATTCCACCCAATCCAGTAGATCCCACTCCAGCAACACTATCAGAAATATTAAATGCAACATTAGAAACATCATAATTGTTATATTTAAATTTCTTAGGATAGAATAGCAATCTTCCATCATCACCAGAAATGTCCATATCAAATGAACCCAAATCATTACCATATTCTCCAGCATCACTAGGAGTTTCAACTCTACCATACTGATTTAAATAGATATTACCAGTATCATCATGCAAAGAAGAAACTATCATCATTTGCCTTTCTTTGGTATATCTCTTATCTCTAATAAATGCAACAAATTTCTTATATCTTATACTTGCTAAATTGAAAGTACCAACAGACATAAATGCATCAGTTCTTGCATTATCATTAAAATCACCACTAATATCATCTATAGTTAATACTCTGTTTCCAACAGATTCACTATAGTCACTAAGAATCTTAGATTCAAAAACTATTTCATCAGAAACCATTTTAGAATCTATAGTTAATGTTTTTTCTCTTGCTAAGTCAAAATCAAATACAGTATTCAAATCCATTACAGAAATTAAGTCTGTGACTACTTCAAACTTACTTTCATCCTGCGTGGTGCTAACTCCTACCTCAGTTTCAGATCTAACAATTAAATCACTAAATTTTTTGAATCCAGAAGTATGATTTAATGAAGATACAGGTTCCTTCCATTTTTCAAATTCTACTTCAGATTGAAGAGAGTATGAGAAATATTGATAGTAATCACTATCAAATATTCTTTGCAAACTGCTGTTTAAGAATCCAGTATTTTTTTGGAATCCTTCTTTAACTATAGATGAAGATCCTATATCATATAAAGAATTATCTGCTATAACTTCTGTTATTGTTCCTGTAGTACCAGAAGATTCTCCAGTAAAGGAATCACCTACTACAAATTCTTCATCTGCAGATACTCTAAGATATCCAGAGAAAGTGTTCCAAGATTGAAGAGTTCCTTTTTTAGATCCAGAAATTATACCTTCTTTATTCTCAAATTCATCTTTCTTCAATGAAATATCAAAAATAGGAAAATCTTCTTGAGCTATAACTTTACCTGAAGAAAGAGTAGATTTGAAGGTTCCTGGAACTTCTCCTTCGCCAAGAATATTAGATAAGCTATATCTTACAGTTCCTAAAGTTCCTCCAATATTAGGATCTGTTGCTAATATTTCAAACAATGTATAATCATAATTTTCACTATTAAATCCCTTTCCAGTACTTCCTACTCCAACACTTACGCCTTCTATTAAAACTTTTTTACCTACTTCAAATGGATAATCAGAAGTATTACTGAAACTAGCACCAATAGTTAATGTTACATCTTTAGTTCCACTATTATAATCTACATTATTAATAGTAATTCCATTAGAGTTACTGGTAGGAATTATTATAGGAGTTACATTATTCAAATTCTTAGTATTTTTTAAAATACTAACTTGAGTGTCTCCTAATTCATAATCCAAATCCACATCATTTACTGGTTTTTTGGTTAAACCATCAAGAAGAACTAATCCAGGAGAATCTAGATAATTTTTTCCAACAGAAGCAATTCCAATAGTATCTAAAGAGGAAAGTAAATCAACTTTTAATAATTGTGGAATTTTTGCTTCTGGTCTAAGAGTTTTATCTACAGGGTAATCAAATCCTATATCTTGAATAGTAGTATCACTTATTCTACCAATAGTATATCCTGTTAATTCTAAAATAGCATTTTCTCCACTAGTAGATAATATAGTAGTAATGCCAGGTAAAGTTCTATATTCAAATCCCTTATTTTCAATATCAATAGTTTTTATAGGACCATCAGTATTTTTAGAATTTGTACAATAAGAGAATTCACCATCTGAAGATACATACTCCAATTTAGGAGGAATCTTAGAAATAGCTATTGAAAATGTAGTAGTTCCTACCCCTACTATTTCATGAGTTCCAGATAAAGGATTTGGGTATAAAACAGCAGAATTGGGACTATCAATATTATTAGTATCTCTTATAATTTCCTTTTTAACATTTGTATTTAAGACATCATTTATTGGAGTTAAATTATAATATAAAATTTGGTTAATATCTTCAACATTTTTAACAGTAAGATTAGCACTTGCATCTATTCCAATTCTCCCAGATTGACTAACATTAAAATCATCAGTTCTTTCTGAAGTATAAAATAAATTATTTAATTTTTTATCACTATATAAATTAAAATCAAAAGCACTATAAGAAACTTCATTATTAGTAAATGATAAAGAAGAATCTGATAGGTCAAATTTAATTTGTAAATTTCTTTCTAAACTTAAAGGAGGATTAATAGGTGAAATAGTTCCTGCAGAAGCACTGCTAATATTAATTGTTGTTGGGTTTAAATTTATAGCATCATAATAATTATTAGATAATTTAATAGTATCTTTATCAACCACATATACAAAATATATTCCATTATCAACTAATCCACCAGAAGAAGTACTTGCAGTATGAATAACCTTTTGTCCGCTAACATAACGATGTCTAGAAATAGTAATAGTGTTATTTGTAGTATTGACATTTCCAGCAACAAAAGTTCTAGGGTCTATTACTAATCTTCTATTATAATCATTATATGCTACTTTAATAGTAGTAGTTATTCCTGGTCTTACAGATAAACTAACACTATCTTCTGCTTTAAGACCATGTGTGGATGCAGTAGATACTGTTGCTACAGATCTACTTACTAAACCAGTTAATCTATTATCAAAATTAGTTTTAAAGCTATGATATACTCCAGTACCTACTCCTATAAAATATAGAGTAGATGCTGTGACACTACTATTAATGCCTACAAAGGAACCAGTAGATCCTAATCCAACTCTTGCAGTAGCAATTCCTACCAAATCTTTGGATAAATTAGCAGCATATAATGTCTGTCCATGAGTAAGAGCAAAACCATCAATTCCATCAGTTGATACTGATACTCCTGCTCCAGTAGATGTAGTATAAGTTAAAGCATCTCCAGTTTCTAATCCATGATTTTTAATATAAATGGACTTAGTAGGAATAAAGATTTCACTAATACCTGTTCCAGGATTAGAGAATTTCACAGTAGATCCAATACCTACTCCAGAAATAGTTCCCAATCCCACACTTTCAACTGGATTGAAATATAATTCTCTATTAAGTATAAAATCAGATACTCCTAATTTTCTATTGAAGTTAAAAACAAAATTTCTTGGTTTTTGAGAAACAAGACTATTTCTTGTATGAGCAGTTCCTACAGTAGAATTATACTCTCTTAATACTCTAATTCTAGATAAATCGCTATCTACATTTAAAACTTTTACACATTCAGTTCCTATCCCTAAAAGATCATTTTCTCTGATATAAGGAGATCTCACATATCCATCTAAATTAAAATAAGTTACTATACCAGTAGCTGCAACAGTACCTACACCTACAAATAATTTAAAAGTATCAGTGGATACTCCTATTCTTGCTGTAGAATTATTTTTTATACCACTAGTGCTTAATCCAGAAATAGATATAAATTCATCATCATAGAAATTATGAGGAACAGTCGTATAACCTACAAATTCTCCAGTAGATTCTCCTAATATAAATTCTACATTAGAAAATTCAGTATTTGCTATACTAATTTGATTTACAGTTTTTCCTTCAATAAGTTGAACCTTTGCTTTAGCTCCATATCCACCAGTTCCCACATCATCTAAAACTACTTCATCTCCAACTTTATAACCAGATCCACCAGTACTAACTCCAATACTATCTACATAACCTGAAGTAACACTTTTTACATAAGTTCTTTGCTGATGAATATCATTAGGATCTACCAAGAAATCATAAGAAGTATCCTTAAATAAGAAATTATAAGGAATAGTATTTCTAACTAAATCTGTCTTATTAAGATCTACAGTGTCTTGATTTGATTGATATTTAAAATTATATTCTATTGGTTTATATTTAAAAGAATTACCTATAAAATATGGGAATTGGGGTTGTCTATAATTTTTAAATACACCTTCAGAATCCCTAAAATCAGGATTGACAATAGAGAAATAAGCATAAGTTCCATTAGGAAATTCTGGAGTTTTGCAGAATCTACCATTATGTTCATCTAAATCCTTATCATCTTTATAAACATAATCTTCTACAAAAAATCCATCTGAATATATCTTATCTCCATTGGATGTTAATGGATTTGGTCTAGAAGTTGATATAGCAACAGAATATCCAGATTGAATAATCTTAATAGGACCTCCTGAATTGGATTCATATCCATAAGGACCATAGATAGGAGAACCATCATATGCCCATCCAATAATAGGCGAATGAGTAATTGAATCTTGTTCTATATCTTTGTCAAGAAGCAAATCTGCTGTAAAAACTTCCTTATCTCCAACTTTCTTACTAACATAAGTTGACTGTCTTAATTTTCTAGGAACATATAAATGAGAATATTGAAGACCATAATCTTCATTTAAACCAACACTTACAACTCCATCATCTGTTGTTATTTGATCGTTCTGAATTAATCTTTCTACACTATTAATAGTCCAAACTTTAGGATTAGAATAGAAATCAGCACTTTTTCCATTAGGTACTACTTTTACAGATGCATCAGATGAAGTATGTCCAATACCACTATGAACTATTTTTACAGAATCAATTGATCCTGCTTTCATAATAGGAATAATCTCAGTTCCTTTACCAACTCCAACCATTTGTAAATCTGGAGGAGAATTATATTCTGTCCCACTATTCAATACTATAACTTCTGAAACTTTTCCATTATCAATTATAGGTAATAATTGAGCATCCTTACCCCTCTTTAAAGTAATGGTAGGTTGCCTATTATAATTGATTATATCTGAAGAGCCATAACCAACTCCACCATCAGAAATATAAGTAGATTTAATAGATCCCCTTACTATGGGTCTTAAAGACGCATTGAAATCTTGTCCAGATAAAGTGGATACTCCAATATGACCACTTATTGTTACATTGATAGGAGGATAATTAAATTCATGAATACCTGATCCACCTGATATTAAATTAACATACTCTTTATTTCTAAGATGAAAATTGGGAGCAGTAGAACCAACTCCAACAGAAGAAAGTTTGAAAGAATCTAAATCTATAGCTGTTACATAATAATCTGTTAATGTTGTAAGTCCACTAATGCTTGTACCCTTACTATCATATCTTATCAAATCTCCAGTTTTATATCCATGATTAATAACGTTAATAATGTTACTAGCAGTGCTAATTCCAGAAGCAGTAACTGAAGTTAATCTATTTCTATATCCAGAACCAGAATTTCCAATACTTACTGAACTAATTACTCTTTTTTTATTAGCACACTTTAATTCTTGAATACCTGTTCCATAATCAGTAAGATCAACAACAAAAGTTCCAGATATAGCATCATCATACTTATTATGTAAAGAAACAGTGGATGCATCTACAACAGAGCAATAATAGGCAGCATCTGTAGTTAATCCTGCAATAGCAGTTTGAGTATCAGTATTATAAATTACAAGTTCACCATCTCTAAATTTATGGTAAGTGGAAAATCCAATTGTGTTGTTGGTAATATTAACCAATCCTCCCAATTCAGTAGAATCAAATTTTACAGAATGATCCTTTAAAATTAAATTTGGACGAGCAATACATCCAGAACCATTTCCTCCAGTTATTTTTATAGTAGGTTCTGTTAAATAATCAAATCCTTCATCTATAACATCAATTCTTTCTACAAATCCTTCTACTTCACAAAAAGCAGATACACCAGCTCCAATATTATCAGAAACTGATAAAATAGGTGGATTTATTACATCATAATCATCTCCTCCACTTGTAACTGAAATTTCTTCTATGGGACCATAATGAACAGCATCATTAGACTTATAATTAAGGATTTCGACCCCATTAACCAAAATACCAGTTTTTCCTCTAGGAGTTGTCTCTACATTTTGAGATCCTACTGGACTTTGAATTTTTCTTATTAATTTTTGGTTACTTATAGATTTTTGAGAAAAATTAGATAATTCAAACTTATTATCTGTTACAGTTCCAGAAAAAGAAACATATAATGAATTAGAAATGTTTGCACTACTTTTAGAAAGTTTAATAGTGTTAATATCAACCTTTTTTATGAAATATTCAGATTCTGAAATATCTAATTTATTAGTTCCTGATCCAGCTACGTATTTTACCCTTTCTCCAGTCAATAGACCATGATTATCAATAGTGATCTCTGTACTATCCTCAAAAGACCCTGAGAAGGTAAGATCAGTTTCACGAATGTCTAAAGCATCACTAAAATAACTTGGAATTGAAGGAGATGCAATATATACATCGTTTCCATCCAAATAAGAGTTTTGAACGTTGGTGGTGTAAATACTTGCGTCTGGATAGTTGCTTAAATTAGCTGTAGACAGTAATCTTTGAATTTTATATGCTAAAGTATCATCAAGTTCACCAGAACCTTTAATTAGAACTTCTTTAGAACTAATAAGAGAAATAATTTGACAAGATAAACTATTAATTAAAGCATTGTCCCCCACAATAAAATCGTGGTCATTAAAAAGGGTTAACTTGTAAGTAAAGTTTGATTTATCAATTAATTCAATACTTTCTACAGTATAAGTAGTAGAAATATTAGAAAATAGATTTTCTGTTACAATACTCTTAGAAATAGATCCCAATCCTTTAGGTTCAATAATATCATCAACTTCACTATAATAACTATCATTGAAATTTAAATTTAAGTCCTTTAAAACTCCAGTTACCTTAACTTTTACTACATTTGCAGTCCCTAATCCAGAATATCCATATGCAAATGAATTTATCCTCAAATCTTGCTTAGAAGATATGGTTTTATCAACTCCAGAACATCCAAAAAATTGATTTATTGATTTTGAAGTATAATCTATGGAAGATGAACTTCCATCAGCATAATCTGCTATTAAAGTTCCTGTAGTTCCAAAACCCACTGTAGAATCTACAGTTAAAACAGTAGATCCTATAGAAATTGAATTTATTAATCTAGTATTAGGATGAATAGAAAAATCACCACTTATTCTATCTAAACTTTCATTATAATCTAAACTTAACCTATAATATGTCTTATCTCCTCTTATAAACTTCTCTACGTTACTAATAGCCCCAATAGCTTTAGGAAAATCATAAACATTATCTTGAAATAGGTTTTTGTTAATTAAATCTGAAGGATCTCCATCAATAGATTCTACTACAAGTTGTTTTGATATTCTGTAATCACTATCAGATGGTATAAACAGATATTCACTTGGTTTGATGACATCTACATCCTCTCCATATAAAGCTCTGAATAAAATCTCAAAAGATTGATCAGTTCCTTTAGATGAATAGAAATCTTTTGCTTGTTTAGTAAATAATCTCTTATTAATATCTGATGATAAGGTTCTTTCCTCAAATCCAGGAGTAATTTGTTTTTTTACCTTCTTAAAAAATTCTTGAAGAAAGCGAATACTTAAATTATTAACTACTGCGCCTGAAGAATGAGTAGCAATTCCAGATTGTGAAAATATTAATTCATCTGGTTTATTAACGCTTCTATATGAGGTAATTCCACTAAACCCTCTAGAACACCCAGTAAAGGAATTAGTAGTAACACCAGTATATGTAATAATTTCATTATCAATTTGAATTAATCCATAAGAATCAGGAAATCCAGTAGTAGATTTAACTTTTAAAGTATCATTAGTTATTCCAACGTTCCCAGAAAGAGTTGTAGAATCTACAAGATCTACTAATTCATCAATTTTGATATATTTGTCAATATTCTGTAGAATATCAAGAGTAGATCCTTGATTCTCTATGGAGGTATAATATTGTGCTAAAAAATCTCCAGCAAGTGGGAAATCAGATCTTATATAATCTGGCAGTTGATTTTTTACAACTGAACTAATTTTGACTCTTGTATTTTCTGGCATTTTATAGTGGTGTTAATTTCTTACTAAGAAGATTTTATTAATATGGAGTAGTATTAGGAGATCCTAGAACATATGTATCTGAGGAGAGAAGGGTAGTATTTGTCTTCTCAGATTCTGTTAATCTAGCTATGTCACCAACCATGTAACTAGAAGTTGCTGTATAAAGAGACCCTGAGGTATTATCACCAGAAGCAACTGAGTCAGATACCATGTCTATGGTACTATTATTAATATCTAGTTGCAAATAAAGATCCTGTAATCCAATAACATCATTAGATCTAGGACAACCAGATATTTCTATAATTGGAATATCTTGAACTTTTTTAGATGTATTTGTAATATTAATAGGATTGAGTAAAATTTCAGCTCTTTCATAATCAATTGTACCCACTCCAGTGCTTACAATAGTAGGATTACTCCTAGATTCTAGTGAAAATAGGAATAATGTTCCAGTTCTATTATCAGCGTTTGGTCTATCTGACAAATAAACAGTTGGACCCACTCCAAATATATTAAATCCTGATGATTTAATATTATAACCATTATTATTCTTTATATAAAATGGATTTCCAAAGCATAATTCATATTCTGCAGATTGACTTAAAGCAGGTTTCAGATCCCTTCTTATTTCAACTTTAGTAATATTTGAAGTTATTGAACTACTGCTATTATCTACAACTCCTTGGAATTTACTATATTTGAATTTTGCTCCATATTTGTTCATTTCTGAAGATTCTGAATAAGCAGTTATATTATTAGAAACTACAGTTTTAACAGAATCTGCACTAGGAGCTAAACTAGGGTTATAATATGCATTAATATGAGTTTCAACATATAAATATTTCAAATCTAGAATTTCAGTGATAATTCCAGCAACAGAATATTTTTTTAATAGCGTTTTAAGGTTAGATTTTATAGAATCTGGTACATATGGACCATAAAATGGTTTTATAGTGATAAAAACCTTTCCATATTGAGGAGGACTCAATTCTTCACCACCAAAAACAGAAACTGACTCAGTTTCAGGGTAAATTTTAGGAACTAATGCCTCATAATCACCTGCTGTAACAGCTCTATTGTAAGCAGAGTAGATTTTAGGTGCATAACGCTTAATTGAGTCTACAGATTCAATTTCTTTACCTCCTGTAGAGGAATTTACAGTAGTAAGAACTGAAATTCCAGTGCTTATAAGGTTATTATTGTTATCTGCTATTCTTCCATTGAAAGTAAAGGAAGAAATATTGTTTCCAGCAGAACCACTAGAGGTAATATAGGAAACTTCAATAAAATTAAGGGATTTTAGTGCTTCTCCAAAGACTCCATCACCAAAAATGAGCTCATATCTTTGATCTTCTATTTCTTGAAGGAAATATACCCTAGATGTATCAGTAACTTCTATTAAAGTGTCAGAAAATACGTATTTTTTAGCAGTTGTACTGGATTGAGTGTCCCTAACTGTGACTTCTAAGGTAGAAGTGTCAATATTTGGATTTTCTAAGATGTATTTTGTAGGAGGAGCAGGGTTTTGGGAGGTAACAGTGAAATTTGAGGTTAAAAATGCACCTTCATATATCTCAACATTACTAAATGTAGCAATTCCATCAACAATTGGCACTGTTACATCACTTGGAATGGCAAATGCATAGCTTTCTGTCCCAAATGTTGATGCAGAAGTGGCAACTATACCCTTTTTAAGGGTCAGCGTGATAGGTTTAGTAGTAAAATCACTAATATCTACAAAAAATGAAACTGTTGCCCTTGCAGCAGTGGTAGATCTAGGTGTGTAACCAATATTTCTTGCTAATGCAACTACATTTTCTCTTAAAGTAGCACTATCTATAAAAACTTCATTGCTAATCATGTTAGCATTGTAAGAATTTATGTAAGTATTGTATGCTAATACATCAATTATAGTAGAAAGGTTAGATCCTTCAAAATCATAATCAGTAAATTCAGAATTCGCCCTCAAATAATCTTTAAGGGAGGTCTTAATCTGATCAAAATCTAAGTCTGTAAAATTAACTAGTGCCATTTATCTAGTTGACTGTAGTGCAAATGCTAATTGTTGAGGACTAGCATCAATTCCTATGATATTATATTTAATAACTACGTCAAAAGTGTGGTTATCGTAGTCAGGTTTGACTATAACTTCAATTAATTCAATTCTAGGTTCATAATTATCAAGAGTATCTTTAATTTCATCCTTAATATCGGATGCAGATATCTCATCTAAGTTGTCAAATAAGGTTTCATAGACTCTAGAACCTAGATTAGGGTTAAAAAACCTTTCTCCTGGTCTAGTAGTAATTAAATTCCTTACTGAACGTGCTATTGCAGTCTCATTTTTAGTAGCAATTAAGTCCGAATTGATTGGATTAACCTGAAACGACATGCTCAGATCCTTAAATCCCCTACTTATCCTTTCTACAGGCATGAAAACTCAGTAAATATAAGTTATTTATGAGGGTTTTTACGCAAAAAAAGAGACCCTAAGGTCTCCTTTGTTATTTGCCTTGTCCCCTATACCTTTTTTTAGGTTTATTGG
>MDSY01122114.1_pt1 | contig 13264 bp, 10 predicted proteins | sample 811131 | NCBI WGS metagenome assembly MDSY01 (sample SAMN05326643, study PRJNA326480) | marine metagenome | isolation source: seawater | place: Atlantic Ocean: South West | collected 2010
GAAAAAGCAATTGAGATTTTAACAGAAGAAGTGAATGAAGACAATTCTTTTTCTTATTTCAACGAAGTGATTTTAACTAAAATTATAATTTCAGAATCTTCTAAGGCATATTACACAAAGGCTTTAGATAAGGAAAACAAAAAGAGGTACTATAAAATCTATAAAGATATTGTTAAGCGCGTCAGTTCAATTTTACTGGAGATTAATCCTTACTATGAATTTCCACATATACTAATTTCAACAGTGATCGAAGGAGCACATCATCAACGTTATTTTTCTAAGCATTTACACTCTTTAACTGATGATCAGAAGGGAAGCAATAATATCGAACGCTTTTATACCGATGTTGTTTTTAAAACTACTGCAAATTAAAAATTCAACTAGAATATATTTAATTAAAAATCATAATAGTCTAATCCTTAAATAATAATAATGAAAGCACAAACAAAAGAAACACAAGACTCAATGACGCCACAATCATCTCTAGACGCACTGAAAAAAGGGAATCATAGATTTGTGAACAGAATTCAAGTTACAAGAAATTTAAAAGCACAAGTAGAAGAAACAAGTACAGGTCAATATCCATTCGCAACAGTATTACACTGTATCGACTCTAGAGTATCTGCCGAGCATATCTTTGATCAAGGGATTGGAGATTTGTTTAGTATCCGAATTGCCGGTAACTTTGTAAACGAAGATATTCTAGGAAGTATGGAATTTGCCTGCAAGTTAGCAGGAACTAAGGTTATTGTTGTTCTTGGTCATACAGCCTGCGGTGCAGTAAAAGGGGCTTGCGATCATGTACGACTTGGAAATTTAACTGCGCTAATCAATAAAATTGAACCTGCTGTAGATGCAGTCCAGTTTCCTACTGATCCTGATTTACGTAACTCATCAAACATTAATTTTGTGAACGATGTGGCTATGAAGAACATTGAAATGACTATAAATAATATTCGAACTAGAAGTTCTGTTTTAGTAGAAATGGAAGCAAACGGAGAAATTAATATTGTTGGGGGTATGTATGACATAGTTACTGGTAAAGTTACTTACTATGAATAAGAAACATTTTTTAACGGCAGCATTGACTTTTATACTTCTGCTGCCTTCATTATCTAGTGCACAAGAAAGTGATTTGGGTAATTGGCTAATATATATTGGAAGTAAAAAGCTGGAAGGTAAATGGAATCTACATAATGAAATTCAATATCGAAACTACGATGCAGTTGGTGATCTAGAACAGTTGTTGCTGCGAACCGGAATAGGATATAACCTTACGCAGAATAATAACAATCTACTTTTAGGTTATGGTTTTATAAAGTCAGAGAATTATGCTGTAAATGGTTTAGATAAGATAACCGTAAACGAACATCGAATTTTCCAACAGTTCATCTCAAAACAAAAAATTGGCAAGCTGTCCTTAACCCATCGCTACCGTTTTGAACAGCGTTTTGTAGAAGATGATTTTAAGGCACGATTTCGTTATTTTTTAGCATTTAAGCTACCCTTAAAAGGGACAGAAGAAGTCGCTTCAAAATATTATTTGTCAGCTTATAACGAGATTTTCTTAAATACCAAATCTTCAGTTTTTGATCGAAACCGAGTGTACTGTGGTTTTGGATACCAGCTCAATAAAAAAGTACGCTTCGAAGCTGGTTATTTGAAACAGTTTTTCGAGTCGAGCGGGAGGGATCAGATCAATCTAATTACATTTGTTAATTTTAACTAACTAAATTTCCATGCAGTTTGATATATTTTCTTGACATTGTTAAGGTAGTGGGGTAAAGGGAGGAAAAGATTATTTGTGCTAATTTTTCATTGAAGATAGCGATCACTTGAATTGCTGTTTTATTTTGTGTTTTGCTTTACTAGTATTACAGTTTTTTTATAAGTTCCAAATCCAAATAATAAAGTCAGAAAGATTATTAATTGACGATTTTTTTTCCAACTTTTTATCCCTTATTTAAAAGTATAGGTTTTCCAAAGCCAAGGCCTTCTAGTTTTTCTATTTGAGTTTCTGCGTCACCAACTATAAGATAAAACATTTTACTCACATTCAAATATTTTTTAGCCAAGGTCCTTATATCTTCTACAGTCATTTTTTTTACTATTACTTCTCGTTGTTTTGCGTAATCATCATCAAAACCATAATTGCTAATATTATTAAGCATATTAAGTTTAGAACGTAATGTTTCAAAAGCCCTAGCATTACTTTTAATCATAAAACCTTTTGTGATTTCTAGATCACTTTCAGTATAGTTTTTACCAAAATCATTCAGTATATTTTTAACTAAACTAGCAGCATTAAAAGTAATATTAGATCGCACGCCACTTTCAATAGTAAAAGCCCCTTTTATTCTAGATCCTGAAAAACTAGACCTAATACCATAAGTATAGCCTTTTCCTTCACGTAATTGTTGTGTTAATTGAGAAGCAAAACCTCCGCCACCTAGACGATAATTCATAATAGTAACAGGATAATAATCGTTATCAGTTACTGCTAAAGCTGGGTAGCCAAAACGAAATACAGATTGCTTAGCACCTGGTACATTGTAAAAATATACTTGAGATTTCTCTGGTATTTTTAGTTCTGGTAGTAATGGAAAAGTAACATCTTTTGGTTCCCAATTATCATTTATATCAGACAAAGATGCTGTTACTTTAGATTTAGAAATATCACCAACAACATGAAACTTTGTAATAGAAGGTGACATGTTTGTATTGTAGTAATATTTTAAATCATCAATAGTAATTGAGTTCACAGATTTTTCTGAACCACTAAGGTAGTTTGATAAAATATGATTCTCTCCATAAATAAGTTTTGCATAAGCATTATCAGCAATGCTATTTGGATTTGCTTTTTCTCGCTCGATTTGACTTATTATACTTTGTTTTATTAAATCAAATTCTTTTTCGTCCCAGCGAGGTTCTAATAAAATTTCTTTTACTAATGCCATTGTTTTAGCGAAGTTCTTTGCTAAGGTATTACCTGAAATAACAACAGATTCATTTGTTGAATTTGCATTTATTGAAGCACCAAGACTTTCGATGGCTTTCTCTAGTTGTTCTGGCGTTTTATTTTTTGTGCCTTTAGTTAATAATATAGCCAGAAAATTAGAGACTCCTACTTTATTAGCATCTTCTAATAATAAGCCACCTTTTATTTGTATTTGAAACTGTACTAATGGGATTTCGTTATTTTCTATACCTAGTACAATTATACCAGATGATAACTCATCTTTCCATACACTAGGTGTTATTACATAAGGACTTTCTCCATAAGGAGGTTCAATACTTCTATCGAAATTAGAAGGTGTTTTTTCATAAGTTGCTGCAATACTTGCATCAAATTGTTCTTCAGCACCTTCAATAATTTTTTCTTCAACAACATCTGCTAATGTTGAGCCTTGTAAAGCTAGATCCACTTGATTTTTAGGAACAAAACTTGTTGCTACATAATGTTTACCCTTAATGTATTTATTGAATACACGGATCACATCTTCTGGTTTAACTGCAAGAATATTTTTAACATCTTGATTAATAAATGCTGCATCACCTGCAAATATTTCATATTGTGCTAATTTTGCGCCTTTACCTAAAACACTAGATAAACTATTATAAAAATCTGTTTCTTGACCAGCTTTAATTCGATTTAAATCTGTTTCTGAAATGCCATTGGCTTCAAAATCCAGAAGTGCTTTAAAAACTGCTTTTTCTACTTTATCTAAATCTGTATTAGAAAATGCTGTCGTTCGGAGCATAAATTGTCCTGCAATTTCATAACCAGATTGAAACATGCTTACATTAGCTGTAAGCTGTTCCTTTTCTACAAGTGTTTTGTAAAGTGGTGCTTTTTTGCCTTTAGATAGATAAGTTGCTAAAACTTTCAAAGCATAAGAGTCTTTATGATATTGATAAACAGAAGGCCAAGCGATGTTTAATTGAGTTAAACGCGCAAAATTATCTTCATAATATACTTTTTTTGTTTCACTTAAAATAATAGGTTGTTTTTCCATTTCTGGAATGTCTTCACCTCGTTTTATTTCATTAAAATACTTCTCAACCCAATGTTTAGCTTGTGCAGTATCAAAATCTCCTGCAATGGTTAATGTCACATTATTTGGAACATACCATTTTTTAAAGAAGTTTTTTACATCTTGTAATGTTGCATTTTGTAAATCTTCTAAAGAGCCTATAACGGACCAGCTATAAGGATGTCCTTTAGGATATAAATTATCTCCTATAACTTTCGAAGTATGACCATAAGGACGATTGTCTACACTTTGTCTTTTTTCATTTTTTACGACTTGTTTTTCTTTGGATAGAACTTGATCAGTAACTGTATTAATAAAGAAGCCTAATTTGTCTGCTTCAGCCCAAATCATTTTTTCTAAGGCATCTTTTGGAACCGTTTGTAGATAGTTGGTTCTATCTCTATTTGTAGAGCCATTAGCTCCAGAGCCACCAATTCGTGCAGTCATTTTGTCGAGACCACCTTTACCTAAGTTTTCAGATTCTAAGAATAACAAGTGTTCAAATAAATGTGCAAATCCAGTTCGACCTTCTATTTCCCTTGCAGAGCCTACATGACTTGTTAAGCCTACTGCAACTACAGGATCAGAACGATCAATATGGAATATTACTTTTAAACCATTTTCAAGTGTTATTTTTTCATATTCGAGTTTAAATTCAGGATTCTTGTTTTGATTCTTTTCACAAGAAATGATTGCTATAAACACCAATAAAGTTGATAATAATAGTTTAAATGAATGCATAAAAGTATTTTTTATTTTATGTTATAATTTCTTAAAAGTATTTGGCAACTAAGCACATAACTAGTTGTGAATTAGATTAAATAAATCATTGATAGAGAGTTAGCGGGGATTTTCGTAAATTATACAAAAGCAAGAAATTAATTATATAAGTAGTAATTTAACGATTCTATCCTTCCATCTAATATAACTCCCCTTAAATCTAATGAAAAAAATTAGTTATAATACAGGTTGTACTTTTTTTAATAATTGGTCTGTTTTATTTAATACGTTCTCTACAAGTGGATCACCTCGTCGTAGGCATCGGCTACGGCTTCCATCATGGCCTCGCTCATAGTAGGGTGAGGGTGGACTGCTTTAAGTACTTCATGACCTGTAGTTTCTAGCTTACGTCCCAAAACTGCTTCTGCTATCATGTCTGTAACTCCAGCGCCAATCATGTGACAGCCTAACCATTCGCCGTACTTGGCATCGAAAATAACCTTAACAAAACCTTCGGTAGTACCGCCCGCTTGTGCTTTTCCAGAAGCAGAGAACGGGAATTTACCAACCTTAAGCTCGTATCCTTGTTCTTTAGCCTGCGCTTCGGTCAATCCAACAGAAGCAATTTCTGGAGTTGCATAGGTGCAGCCAGGTATATTTCCATAATCAAGAGGTTCTACATTATGCCCTGCAATTTTCTCTACACACAAAATCCCTTCAGCAGATGCAACGTGCGCAAGCGCTTGACCAGAAGTTACATCCCCAATGGCGAAGTATCCTGGAATGTTGGTTTGGTAAAAGTCGTTTACTAAGATTTTATCGCGATCTACTGCAATTCCAACATCTTGTATGCCTATGTTTTCAATATTGGATTTAATCCCTATGGCAGATAGAATAACGTCAGCCTCTAGCGTTTTTTCTCCTTTTGCAGTATTTACGGTTGCAGTAACTCCTTTAACTTTAGTATCTACTTGAGTTACTTCAGAATTTGTAAGGATGGTAATCCCCGCTTTTTTGAAGGACCGTTCCAGTTGTTTGGAAATCTCTTCGTCTTCGACAGGTACAATGCGTTCTTGATACTCAACTAAGGTTACTTTTGTTCCCATAGCATTATAGAAGTGTGCAAATTCGATTCCAATAGCTCCAGAACCAACTATAATTAGTTTTTTAGGTTGTTTTCTTAAGGTCATTGCTTCTCGATATCCAATTACCTTAACGCCATCCTGTGGAAGGCTAGGAAGCTCTCTTGAGCGGGCTCCAGTAGCAATGATTATGTTTTTGGCAGCGTAAACGGTTTCTTTGTCGTCCAAAGTAACGTTTACTTGCTTATTTGGAAGAATTTTTCCAAAGCCGTTAATTATATCAATTTTATTCTTTTTCATCAAAAACTGAACTCCTTTACTCATTCCGGAAGCTACATCACGACTTCGATTTACTACGGCGTCAAAATCTTTGTCGTAGTCCGTAACTTTAAGTCCGAAATCAGATGCGTGTTTGAGGTAGTCAAAAACTTGAGCAGACTTGAGTAGAGCTTTGGTTGGGATACATCCCCAGTTTAAGCATACTCCGCCAAGACTTTCTTTTTCAATCACAGCAGTTTTAAGTCCTAATTGAGAAGCTCGGATGGCGGTAACATAACCACCAGGACCGCTTCCTAAAACAAGTACATCGTAAGTTGTCATAAATTCATTATTTAGATGGTGCAAAAATACAAAAAAACTAATCTAAGAAAAAATGACTTAGGTTTCCTTTTCAGGGTTAAAAGTAATGCTGGCAGAATTAACACAGTAACGTTTACCGGAAATTGAAGGCCCATCATCAAAAACATGTCCTTGATGTCCGCCACAGTTAGAACATACAATTTCTATGCGAACCATACCTAGACTAGAGTCTTTATGGTATTCTATGGCGCCCTCGATACTTTGCTTGTAACTGGGCCATCCACACCCACTGTCAAATTTAGAAGTACTTTCGTATAAAGGTTGGTTACAGCCTTTACAGCTGTAGGTTCCGTTTTCGTAATGGGCGTTATATTTCCCAGTATGGGGGTATTCTGTGCCTTGTTCTCTTAAAACACGATACTCTTCATTCGAGAGCAGCTTCCGCCATTCTTCATCAGGTTTTTGGATAGGATAGTTGTTATTCATTGGTTGCAGGAGTAAAAGTTAAGGCAGCTGAATTGATGCAGTGTCGTTTTCCTGTAGTTTGAGGTGGTCCATCGTTAAACATGTGTCCTAAATGTCCACCACAGTTATTACATTTCAGTTCAGTTCGAGCATAACCAAGCTTATAATCGACAGTAAATTCAATATTTTCATCGACTCCACGATCAAAAGAAGGCCACCCAGATTTAGAATTGTATTTATTTTCAGAAAAATAGAGTTTTGTATTGCATCCAGCGCATGTATAAACTCCATCTTCATAGAATTTATCATAGGTTCCGCTAAAAGGTCGTTCTGTTACCTCATTTCGCAAAACTTGATAAGCCATTTTTGGAAGTTTACTTCTCCATTCGGAGTCTGTTTTTTCAACAACATATATTTTATTTTTAACAGCTTCTTTTTTATTGTTTTGACAACTTCCCATTAAAGGAAATAGGAGTAGGATAATCAATTTTTTTTCATGTTAAATGATTTTTTACAAATGTACAAATCTTTCAATGAGTTTGGTTTTAGATTCAAATTGTTAAGATGTAAAATAAACATAACTCAAATAATTTAAAGAAACAAAACTTCAAGTTTTACTTTAACTAATTAAAATAAATAAACTAAAAAATTAAACTAAAGGTTTGGTAATTTAATGTTAAATATTTCATTTTCAATTATTTATAATAAACTATAAATAAATCTTATTTATGCTTTTTTGATAAATAATAAGTGAATAATGTTTTGAAAGAGAACTATTTATTCACAATTTAAAAAGAAAAAATCAATTTGTAGGGCAAATGCTGTTAATGTTCTATATTGAAAAACTTTAAAATTATTTTATGATTAAGCCAAAAGTTGCTTTAGTTAAGGGAAGTAAAAAATTAATAAATGCTTGGGCATTTTACGATTGGGCAAATTCTGTTTATCCTTTAGTAATTTCTTCTGCTGTTTTTCCAATCTATTACGGGATGGTTTTTGCCGATAATAACCAGATTAATTTTTTTGGATATTTAGTTAAAAATACAGCTATGATTAGTTTTGTTACTGCAATGGCTTTTACAGTTGTAGCTACAATTACACCAATTCTTTCTGGGATAGCTGATTATATTGGAAACAAGAAAAAATTCATGAAATTTTTTGTTCTAATGGGTTCTATTTCATGTGTTGGTTTGTATTGGTTTGATCTTGAGACAATTTATCTAGGTTTATTTTTTTATTTTCTTGCGATGATTGGCATGTGGTCTAGTTTAGTTTTTTACAATTCCTATTTACCAGATATTGCTTTTGAAGAACAACAAGATCGAGCATCTGCTCGAGGATTTTCTATGGGGTATGTAGGTAGTGTTTTACTCTTATTATTTAATCTATCCATGGTAATGATGCCCAATATTTACGGAATAGAAGGTTCAGAAAGAGAAGCTTCTATGCTTGCAATGAAATATTCTTTTGTTTCTGTTGGGATTTGGTGGGCTTTATTTAGTTTGTACTCATTCTATTACTTACCTCTTGATACTTCGGATCAGAAAGTAACTAAGGATATTCTTTGGAACGGCTTTAAAGAACTGCACATGGTTTGGGATGATCTTGGCAACAATCTCCGTTTGAAGCGTTATTTGGCCGCATTTTTCATCTATAGTACTTCCTTACAAACCGTAATGCTTGTGGCAGCTTATTTTGGAGAGGAAGAAATATTCTGGGATTCCGATTCTGATAAAACAGTAGGATTAATTACAAGTATACTACTCATTCAAATTTTAGCTGTTTTAGGGGCAATAATAACAGCTCGCTGTTCAGAACGTTTTGGAAATATAAAAACCCTGTTCATAATTAATTTAATGTGGGCAGTAATTTGTGTTTGTGCTTATTTTATTCATACGCCACAGGAGTTCTATATAATTGCAAGTTTTGTTGGATTGGTCATGGGTGGATTACAGGCATTGTCTCGTTCTACATATTCCAAACTTCTTCCTGAAACTGATGATACAGCCTCATATTTTAGTTTTTACGGAGTAACGGAGAAGATTGCGATTGTGATCGGAATGCTATTGTTTGGCGGATTGGATCAATTAACAGGAAGCATGCGTACATCTATTTTGTTTTTCGTTGTATTTTTTATTGTAGGCGCGTTTATGCTTTTACGTGTTCCTAAAAAAAATTAAGCCTTAGTAACACTTTATTTTCCTTAAAGAGCCTGATTTACTAATTTTACTTGCAAATGATTTTGCTTACACAATTATAATATTTCTATAACTTTTTTATTTATGAGGGTAGCATTTGAGTATGTAATAAAGTATTTTTCTAAAGTTTTTTTACTTTTAAGTGAAATTTAGTTATTGGATGAGTTGGCATAACTCTTGAAAGAATATAGATTATAAAATCATCACTTGAAATTTCTGCTTGAAAAGTAGTTGAATTCTTGAACAAATGACACAATGACATATAAATAAATTATGGCTAAAACAATATTTTCAAATTTAGACAACCTGTCACTTCAAGACATTGAGTCTGAAGCAGAATTAATTCCCCTTTTAACCTCAGAAGATGAGGAGGCTCTTGAGAAAGAAGATCTTCCTGCTAAAGTTCCCTTACTCCCTCTAAGAAATACAGTACTTTTTCCAGGAGTTGTTATTCCTATTACCGTTGGAAGAGATAAGTCAATTCAATTGATTAGAGATGCAAATAAGGGATCTAAAGTTATTGGAGTGGTGGCTCAAAAAGATCAGGCAGTCGAAAATCCTGGTTCCAAAGATATTTACAGATTAGGGACGGTTGCTCAAATCTTACGGGTTCTTAAAATGCCTGATGGAAATACAACCATTATTATTCAAGGTAAAAAACGTTTTGAGATAGATCAAATTACTTCTGAAGATCCTTATTTAAAGGCTACTACTATGACGGTATTAGATGATCATGTGGACGATAATGATACAGAATTTAAGGCAGTAGCGGAATCAATCAAAGAGTTATCTCTTCAGATTATTCAAGAAAATCCTAACCTTCCTTCAGAGGCTTCTTTTGCAATAAAAAACATTCACAGCTATTCGTTTTTAATTAATTTCGTATCCTCGAATATGAACCTTTCGGTTAATGAAAAACAAAGCATACTTTCTTTAAAGAATATAAAAGAGAGGGCATTGCTATGTCTGAAGTATATGAACGTTGAGTATCAAAAATTAGAGCTCAAGAATGACATTCAGTCTCGTGTGCGTCACGATTTAGATCAACAACAACGAGAATACTATTTGCAGCAGCAAATGAAAACAATTCAAGAAGAGTTGGGTGGGATTTCTTATGAAGAAGAAATTGAGGAGATGAAAGTTCGTGCCAAGAAAAAGGTATGGACCAAAGTGGTTGGTGCTCATTTCGAAAAAGAATTAATGAAGATGCAGCGTATGAACCCCCAAGTAGCTGAGTATTCTGTTCAGCGTAACTATTTAGATCTTTTTCTTGATCTTCCATGGGAACATTTTTCAAAAGATAAATTTGATTTAAAACGAGCTGAGAAAGTGTTGAATAGAGATCATTTCGGTTTACAAGAAGTTAAAAAACGTATCATAGAATATCTAGCGGTTTTGAAGCTAAGGAATGACATGAAGTCACCCATACTTTGTTTGTATGGCCCTCCAGGAGTAGGAAAAACATCTCTAGGAAAATCGATTGCCGAGGCATTGGGAAGGTCTTATGTGCGAATTTCTTTAGGTGGAATGCGTGATGAAGCAGAAATTCGAGGACATCGTAAAACCTATATTGGTGCCTTACCTGGAAGAATTATACAGAGTTTAAAAAAAGCAGGAACTTCAAACCCTGTTTTTGTTTTGGATGAAATAGATAAATTGAGTAGCAGTTCTCAAGGAGATCCTTCTTCTGCATTATTAGAAGTATTGGATCCAGAACAGAATAATGAATTTTATGACAATTTCTTAGAGATGGGCTACGACCTTTCCAAGGTCATGTTTATTGCTACAGCTAATAATTTAGGTGGAATTCATCCAGCATTACGAGATCGTATGGAAATTATAAACGTGAGTGGTTATACTATTGAAGAAAAGGTAGTGATAGGGAAACAGCATTTATTACCAAAACAATTAAAAGAACACGGACTTGATAAAAAAGCAATCCAATTAGTGAATCCTGTTTTGGAACGAATTGTAGAAAGTTATACACGTGAATCTGGAGTTAGAGGTTTAGATAAGCAAATTGCAAGAGTTACTCGTTATGCTGCTAAATCAATTTCAATGGAAGAGACTTATGCCATTAAACCTACTTTAAAAGATTTGATCGGAATTTTAGGTCCTGAAAAAATCAGCCGTGATCTATATGAAAATAATGAAGTAGCAGGCGTTGTTATTGGCTTAGCATGGACATCAGTAGGAGGGGACATCTTGTTCATCGAGTCGGCGCTTTCCCCAGGAAAAGGAACCCTTAATATTACAGGTAATCTCGGTAAGATAATGAAAGAGTCTTTTACCATAGCTATGGAGTACATTAAGGCAAATGCAAAAAGACTTGGTTTAGATGACTTTAAATTTGATAAATATAACATTCACATCCACGTTCCAGAAGGGGCTACTCCCAAAGATGGTCCTAGTGCTGGAATTACTATTTTAACTTCATTGGTTTCTTTGTTGACTCAAAAACGTGTCAAGAAAAACCTTTCCATGACAGGAGAAATTACACTCCGTGGTAAGGTACTTCCCGTAGGTGGAATTAAAGAGAAGATTTTGGCAGCTAAGCGCTCTAAGATCAAAGAAATTATTTTATGTGAAAGTAACAGAAAGGATATCCAGGAGATTAAAGCTTCATATCTCAAGGGTTTAACCTTCCATTTTGTTAAGGAGATGGAAGAAGTTCTTGTTTTGGCTCTGACGACTCAGAATGTTAAAAATGCTAAAAATCTTTAAGTTTCTGTGTGCACAGTTAGTTTCATTCCGCTCCAAGAAAATAAGTTTATTTTCACCTCTAACCGAGATGAAAACCCTAAGCGTGCTGCAACTTCTTTGCATGAATTGTATGTAAAAGGGAAAAAGTTGTTTTTCCCTCAGGATAGTCAAGCAAAGGGAAGTTGGTTTATTTTTTCGAATACCAATCAGTTTGTATGTATTTTAAATGGAGCTTTTGAACGGTTTATTCCACAAGGAGATTATAGACTGAGTCGAGGGAAAATGGCACTAAAGTTTTTTGAGTATAATTCTCATAAAGATTTTATTAAAAAATTTAAATTTGAAGGGATGGAGCCTTTCACTTTTATTATATATGATAAAGGAACGTTATTAGAACTTCGTTGGGATGAAAATTTGCTTCACAACAAGCCACTATCACCCTCAGAATTACATCTTTGGTGTTCTTCGACGTTATATCCAAGAGCATGGCAAAAAACACGTCATAAAAGCCTCGAGGATTGGTCTGAAGTGACTTCTCGTTCGCAAGATGAAGTTATGGACTTTCAGCTTGCTAAGTTTTCGTTTGAGCGGTCAGCTTTAGTTGCGCTTTATGGTGATCAGGTTCCAAAAGATCTTCCAGTACAAACCATAAGTGTTTCATCTATTTATGCCAGTTCGGATGTCTTTAATTTTAAATACAAAAGAGCGAACGCAGTTTTGAATTTTGAAAAGTCTGTAGCGCTAGATCAAGTATAAGAACTTTCTGTTTATTATCTTTGAGCTATGGATACTACCGTTATTGCTGTTGATGGTTTTGCTTCTACTGGAAAAAGTACATTGTCTAAGCGTTTAGCTCATGCTTTAAATTTCACATACATCGATACGGGTTATATGTATCGTGTGGTTTGTTATTTTGCTTTGAATAATAATTTAATTGAGTCTGGTATTATTCTCGAAAACGAACTCGAAAAAGCACTTGCTGAAACTAAATTTACTTGGAGTATGGTTTCAGATAAAAAGGAAATGTTGTTTAACGGGATGTCTTTTGGAGACGAGATTCGATCTTTAGAAATTTCTACCTGGGTAAGTCAAATAGCACAATTGAGATTTATTAGAAAACATTTGGTAGCTCAGCAAAGGTCGTTATCCAAATTGGGAAGTGTTGTGATGGATGGCCGCGATATAGGGACTGTTGTATTTCCTTATGCAGATTTTAAATTCTTTTTGGTGGCAGATTCTAAAATTAGAGCTCAACGGCGTTTTGATGAACTTCAAGCCAAAGGAGAAAAGGTTCTTTTTGAGGAGATTCTTAAGAATGTAGTGGATCGTGATCATCAAGACAGTACCCGCGATATTTCGCCTCTCAGAAAGGCTGAGGACGCTTTAGAAATAGATACTACTTCCTTTGGTGTAGAAGAAGTATTTGAGCAGATGGTTTCTTACATCAACAAATAATCTATTCTTCGAACAAGTCAGGATCTAA
>MDSY01008707.1_pt1 | contig 13261 bp, 9 predicted proteins | sample 811131 | NCBI WGS metagenome assembly MDSY01 (sample SAMN05326643, study PRJNA326480) | marine metagenome | isolation source: seawater | place: Atlantic Ocean: South West | collected 2010
ATAGTAGAGCCCGTTGCTGCAGTTTTAGGAGCCTTAGCGGTTTCCTTTTTCACACCAATTTTGCCGTATGCTCTAGCGTTTGCAGCCGGGGCAATGATTTTTGTAGTTGTCGAGGAGGTAATTCCAGAAACACAAAGAGATCAATATACAGATATCGCAACTCTTGGTTTTATAGGAGGTTTTATCGTAATGATGTCTTTAGATGTTGGCTTAGGCTAAGATGGAACAAAATATAATTAAAAGCCAAACAAAAACTGTTTGGCTTTTTGTATTTTGCAAAAAAAAACTTTTTTGCAACAACCATCAACCTTTCAAGTTTATAATGCTTCCGCTGGAAGTGGAAAAACCTTTACTCTTGTAAAAGAATACTTAAAAGTTGTATTAACCTCAGAAAACATCTTTTCTTTTCAGAAAATTTTAGCGATAACGTTTACCAATAAAGCAGCAGGTGAGATGAAAGAGCGAGTATTGTCTAGCTTAGAAGATTTTGCTAATGGTAAAGAAAATGAGTTATTCAATATTCTTATTCAAGAAATGAATGTTGATAAAAAAATGATTCAAGAGAGGAGTAAAAAAGTATGGGTTGCCATTTTACAAAATTATTCAGCTTTTTCAATAACAACCATCGATAGTTTTACGCAGAAAATTATTAAAAACTTTGCTTATGACCTGGGGCTCTCGCTCAATTTTGAAGTTGAAATGGATGCGGTTTCTCTCTTGAACCAGGCTGTGGACGTCTTAATTTCTAAAATAGGAACCGATGAAAAACTTACAAAACTTCTTATTGATTATTCTTTAGAGAAAACCGATGATGACAAATCTTGGGATATTTCTAAAGATCTAAATGAATTTGCAAAAGTTTTATTGAATGAAGATGATGTGCAGCATTTTAGAAAACTTGTATCCAAAGAACTAGATGATTTCTTCGATTTAAAAAACAACTTACAAAAAGAAAATATTCAAACAGAAATCGCGTACAAGAAACTTGGAGTAGAAGTTTTAAAATTTATCGAGACGAGTGGAGTTTCAGTGACAGATTTTGCTTATGCAGGAGAATTCTTGAAACACTTTCAAAAATTAACGAAATTGAGGTTTTTAAAGGATGAAGATCTAAAGTTTGAGGGCAGATTAAATACTGTAATTGAAGACTCAAAAAATCTTTATGCAGGAAAAGCTTCCTTGGAAAAAAAACAGACAATTGAGGGGATTTCAGAACAATTGAGAGGGTATTATTATCAATCTAAAGAATTGTATGATCGTTCGTATTCAAATTATTTATTAAATAAAATCACCTTAAAAAGTATTATTCCACTCGCTGTTTTAAATCATATTAATTTAGAACTCAATTCGATTAAAGAAGACAATAATATTCGTTTAAATGCAGAGTTCAATCAGCTAATTTCTGATCACATTAAAGAGCAACCTGCGCCATTTATTTACGAAAGAATTGGTCAGCGATTTCAGCATTATTTTATTGACGAAATGCAGGATACATCTGTTTTGCAATGGCAAAATTTAATCCCTTTAATAGACAACGCGTTGGCGCAAGAAAACAGTAGTTTACTTCTGGTTGGAGACGGTAAACAAGCTATTTATAGATGGAGAGGAGGAAAAGCAGAACAGTTTATCAATTTAGGTTCTCAAGAGCAAAATCCTTTTCATATTGATAAAAAAATAATAAATTTAGAAACCAATTACAGGAGTTATTCGGAAATTATTAACTTTAATAATTCCTTCTTTCAACATGCAGCAAGTTTTCTTCAAAACACATCTTATAAAAATATTTTTACTGAGGGAAATAAACAGTTAGAAAATCATAAAAAGGGAGGATTAGTATCGTTAACTTTTTTGGAGAAAGAGGAAGAAAAAGAACTTGAGAAGATAAAGTATCCAAAGAAAGTTTTAGAGAAAATACAGCAATTAAAAGCTTCTTTTTCTTTAGGAGAAATGTGTGTCTTAGCACGAACTAGGAAAGAGGGTGTTGCTATTGCAAGTTATTTGTCAGAAAACGGAGTCGATATTGTTTCGTCAGAAACATTATTGATCCAAAACTCTTCAAAAGTTACTTTTATTATCAATCTTTTAAAGGTTTTGCAAAACCCCACTGATGAGGAAACACGTTTTGAAGTACTTTATTTTTTACACCAACACCTTCAGGTCAAAAACTCAAAGACCTCTTTTTTTACAGAATTTTCAAAAACAGATTTTAAGATTATCATAGAATCGTTAGCAAAATATGGAGTTTCATTTGAAGTAGCTAGATTCTATCAATTGCCCTTTTATGAAAAAATTGAAGAAATTATAAGAGGTTTTAATTTGGTGCAATCCTCTGATGCCTATGTTCAATTTTTTCTGGATATTGTTATAGAGCACCAAAGGAAGGGAACAGAGATTAGTGATTTCTTGTTGTTTTGGGAACAGAAAAAAGAACAATTGAGCATCGTTGCCCCAAAAAGTGCAAATGCTGTTCAAATTATGACCATTCACAAATCGAAGGGCTTAGAGTTTCCTGTAGTTATTTTTTCTTGTGATGTCGATATTTACAAGCAAATCAAACCTAAATCTTGGCTAGGAAATCTCCCGTCATCCTATGATGGTTTCGAGGAACTACTAGTAGACTACAGCAAAAAACTACGTATTGTAAGCGAGAGAGGATTATCGATTTACACCCAGCAAAGAGAAGCCTTAGAGCTAGATAATTTTAATCTATTGTACGTAGCTTTAACCAGAGCCGAAGAACAATTACACATCATAACCGAAAAGAAAATATCTTCCAAAGGAGATGAAAACGTTCATTTCTATTCAGGGATTTTTATTCATTTTTTAAAACAACAAAATCGTTGGGAAGAAGACAAATCTGAATACTTTTATGGCAAAGAGAATAGGGTATGCAAAAAAGACACTGAATCTTTAATTGCCGAGGTTCATGATAAATTTATATCAACTCCCTGGCAAGCACACCATATAGGCCTTCTGGCAGGAGCTTCTAAATTATGGGACACAGCTCAGGGGCAGGCGATAAATTTTGGAAATTTATTTCACGAAATTTTTGCTAAAATCATAGATAAAGATGATGTTGAGAATGTCCTTATTCAATACCATCAACAAGGCATTTTAGATGATGATCAAATGGTTTTTATTCGTCATAAGATTTTTAGTGTTTTGAAGCATCCGTTATTAGCCTCTTATTTTTCAAATGAGATTACAGTGTTCAATGAAAGAGAAATCGTAGATACTGATAATCAAGTTATGATTCCGGATAGATTAGTTTTCACAAAAGAGAAAGACGTCGTAATTATTGATTACAAGACAGGAGTCCCTTCACCAGAGCATCATCAGCAATTATTAAAATATGAACGAGTTTTACAATCAATGAATTTTACAGTTGATGAAAAATTACTAGTTTACTTGAATGATGAAATAGACATTATTAAGGTATGATTAAAAAAATAAACTTTGTAAGTTTGTATTTATTACAATTAATAAAAAATGTACCAAAAAATTAAAGATTCTTTAATAAAAGAAATTCAAGAGATAAAAGATGCTGGATTATATAAATCTGAAAGAGTAATTATATCTCCACAAGATACCGCAATTAAGATATCTTCAGGTCAAGAAGTGCTTAATTTTTGTTCAAATAATTATCTTGGTTTATCAAATCATCCCGAAGTAATTCAAGCAGCAAAAGACACCATGGATTCTCATGGCTTTGGAATGTCTTCCGTACGTTTTATTTGTGGAACTCAAGATATTCACAAGCAATTAGAGCAAAAAATAGCTGATTTTTATACAACAGAAGACACCATTTTGTATGCAGCAGCGTTTGATGCAAATGGAGGTGTTTTTGAACCACTCTTAACAAAAGCAGATGCCATAATTTCTGACAGTTTAAATCATGCCTCCATTATAGATGGAGTTCGTTTGTGTAAAGCTGCTAGATACCGGTATGATAACAATAATATGGATTCTCTGGAGCAACAGTTAATAGCAGCAAATAAGCAGCAGCACCGGTTTAAAATTATAGTTACTGATGGAGTTTTTTCAATGGATGGAATTGTAGCTAAGCTAGATGAAATATGTGACTTAGCCGATCAATATGATGCTTTAGTAATGGTTGATGAATGTCATGCAACGGGCTTTATAGGAAAAACAGGTAGAGGTACTGTTGAGCTTAAAAATGTAATGGATAGAGTAGATATTGTAACTGGAACTTTAGGAAAAGCTTTAGGAGGTGCCATGGGTGGATATACCACTGGAAAAAAAGAAATTATTGAAATATTACGGCAACGTTCGAGACCTTATTTATTTTCAAACTCTCTTGCGCCTGCAATTGTAGGGGCCACATTAAAAGTATTTGATATCATTTCTAAAGATACGACCCTCAGAGATAAGTTAGAATGGAATACCAATTATTTTAGAACAGGAATGGAAAAAGCAGGTTTTGATTTAGTGGGTGCGAATGCAGCAATTGTTCCCATCATGGTATATGATGCCAAATTATCTCAGGTAATGGCAAATAAATTGTTAGAAAAAGGAATTTATGTTACAGGATTCTTTTTTCCAGTAGTACCTAAGGGAAAGGCACGTATTAGAGTTCAATTATCTGCCACTCACACCAAAGAGCAATTGGATACTGTTATGACTTCATTTATTGAAGTAGGTCGAGAGCTGAAAATATTAAATAATTCCTAAAAATAGAGGCTAAAAAGTAATATTTTGTAATTTTTCCTTTGCATATCAATAATTTCCTTTATTTTTGTATTTAATTAAATACGATTTTTAAAATAAAAAAATTCAACAATGAAACAATTTAGATTAGCTGTAATGGCATTGTTTGCCCTAGTAATAGTTAGTAACGTAAACGCACAAGACAAGAACAACCCTTGGGCTATTAGTTTTGGTGCAAATATCGTAGATTTTGATGCGAATACGCAAACTTCAAAAAGAATTAAAGATTTGGGTGGGAGTACAGATTGGAATATTTTACCATCCATAACTAAAATTTCTTTAGATAAATACATAAAAGATGGTTTTAGCCTTCAATTATCAGGATCTTTTAATAAAATAACAAATCTAACTTCCTTAAATGATGTAGATCTTATCTACTACTCGGCAGATATTATTGTAAAATACGATTTGAATAATTTAGTTGGAGAAACCTCTTGGTTTGATCCTTATCTATACTTAGGAGGTGGTTATGCTAATTTAGGTGACCAAGGAGAAGGCTTGCTTAATGTAGGTTTAGGATTTAATACTTGGTTTAGTGAGAATTTAGGTTTGACTTTACAAACAGGATCTAAAAGCGGTTTTACCGATAAAATAGCGGATCATTTCCAAACTTCTTTAGGTGTAGTAATTAGATTCGGAGGAAAAGATACAGACGGAGATGGAGTTTACGATAAGTTTGATGATTGTGTCGATGTTCCAGGTTTAGTAGCCTTTAATGGTTGTCCTGATTCAGACGGAGATGGGATCAAAGATTCAGATGATGCTTGTCCAAATGAAGCAGGTTTAGCAATTATGAATGGTTGTCCTGATGCTGATGGAGATGGTATTGCTGATAAAGACGATACGTGTCCAAATGCGAAAGGAACGAAAGAAAACAAAGGTTGTCCTGACACAGATGGAGATGGTGTTGTAGATAAAGATGACAAGTGTGTTTCACAAGCTGGACCGGCTGCAAACGCAGGTTGTCCTTGGCCAGATACAGATGGAGATAGCATTTTAGATAAAGATGATAAATGTCCAAATGAAGCAGGTGTTGCTTCAGAAGGAGGATGTCCAGAGATAATCTCTAATGAGGCCCAAATGGGTATGAATTCATTTGCTAAAGCTATTTTATTTCACACAGAGAAAGCAACTTTCAAAACAGGAGTTACTAAAGAGTTGGAAGGAATGTTAGCAATTATGAACAAATTTCCATTATCTGAATTTGTAGTAAAAGGATATACAGATAATACAGGAAGTGTTTCAGGGAATTTAAAATTATCTAACAAAAGAGCAAATGCTGTTAAAAATTACTTAGTTGAAAACGGTATTGATGCTTCAAGGTTAACTGCTAAAGGTTATGGTCAAGAGAGTCCAATAGACTCTAATGATACAAGAGCTGGAAGAACAAACAACAGAAGAGTAGAAATTAAGGTAACGAACTAGTTATTAAAAATAAAAAAGTTAAAAAAGTCTCATCATTTCTGATGAGACTTTTTTTTAAAAACTTTTTTTATTCCGAGCAAAAAAGTACCTTTGCAACTTGAAAATGAGCGTGAAGTCTCACAAATAAAATAATAATTTTAATTAGATACATAATGTCTAGAATAACAGGTAAAGTTTCACAAATTATTGGGCCAGTAATCGATGTTGAATTCAATACGGAAAATGAACTTCCTAAAATTTACGATTCATTAGAGATCAAAAAGGCAGATGGCTCAACACTAGTGTTAGAGGTACAACAGCACATAGGAGAGGATACTGTTAGAACCATTTCAATGGATGCTACTGACGGATTAAGTAGAGGTACTGAAGTCGTAGCAACAGGGAATCCTATTCAAATGCCAATAGGAAACGATATTTATGGTCGTTTATTCAACGTAACTGGTGAAGCTATTGACGGTTTAGGAAATTTAGACAAAGAAGGAAAAGATGGTCTGTCAATTCACAGATCTGCACCCAAGTTCGAGGACCTTTCGGTTTCTACGGAAGTTTTATTCACAGGGATCAAGGTAATTGATTTAATTGAACCGTATGCAAAGGGAGGTAAGATTGGATTGTTTGGTGGAGCAGGTGTAGGAAAGACAGTATTAATTCAGGAATTAATTAACAATATAGCAAAAGGTCACGGTGGTTTATCTGTTTTTGCAGGAGTCGGTGAAAGAACTCGTGAAGGGAATGATTTACTTCGTGAAATGTTAGAGTCAGGAATTATCAAATATGGTGACGACTTTATGCACTCTATGGAAGAAGGTGGATGGGACTTGTCAAAAGTTGACAAGCCAGGAATGAGAGAATCTAAAGCAACTTTTGTATTTGGACAAATGAATGAGCCACCTGGAGCACGTGCACGAGTTGCATTGTCAGGATTAACAATTGCAGAATATTTTAGAGATGGAGCTGGAGAAGCGCAAGGAAAGGATGTTCTTTTCTTCGTAGATAATATCTTCCGTTTTACACAAGCAGGTTCTGAGGTGTCAGCACTTTTAGGACGTATGCCTTCTGCAGTAGGTTATCAACCAACGTTGGCAACAGAAATGGGTGCAATGCAAGAACGTATTACATCAACTAAGAAAGGTTCTATTACTTCTGTTCAAGCGGTTTATGTTCCTGCAGATGATTTAACAGATCCTGCACCAGCAACTACTTTTGCTCACTTAGACGCAACCACAGTATTATCACGTAAAATTGCCGAATTAGGTATTTACCCTGCAGTAGATCCATTAGATTCTACTTCAAGAATTTTAAGTGCCGAAATTTTAGGAGATGAACACTATAATACTGCGACAGCCGTAAAAGAAATTTTACAACGATATAAAGAATTACAAGATATTATTGCAATTTTAGGAATGGAAGAATTATCTGAAGAAGATAAATTAGTCGTTCACAGAGCGAGACGTGTTCAACGTTTCTTATCACAACCTTTCCATGTTGCTGAGCAATTTACTGGAATACCAGGAGTTTTAGTTGATATTAAAGACACTATTAAAGGATTTAATATGATCATGGATGGGGAATTAGATAAATATCCAGAGGCAGCATTTAACTTAAGAGGATCAATTCAGGATGCAATTGATGCAGGAGAAAAAATGTTAGCAGAAGCATAATCATCGTTTAAATTTCAGATATGTATTTAGAAATTGTTACACCAGAAGCTATATTGTTTTCTTCAGAAATTGATTCTTTATCAGTTCCAGGAGTAAACGGTGAGTTTCAAATGCTAAATAATCACGCTCCAGTTGTTTCCAATCTAAAAGATGGAACCATTAAAATTCACATTCACTCTCAATCAAATATTGCATTAGATGAATTGAATGGGAAGTTAGTTCCAGATAAAACAGATGGTAAAATTTTAACCTTACTTATCAATTCGGGAACGTTAGAATTAAATGACAACAAAGCTATTATTTTAGCGGATTAAAAATTTAAGATAAATTATATAAAATCTCAAAGTGTAGTTGATGCTTTGAGATTTTTTGTTTTAGAGCACTAGAGTATGTTCTATAAAAAATTGTAAATTTACATAATGGAAGAAACGAACAGACAGCGTAAAATTGCAGGAGTTCTGCAAAAAGATTTGGTAGATGTTTTGCAAAAGGCAGCACAAGACGGTATGAGAGGAGTTATTATTTCTGTTTCTAAAGTATATGTTACTTCGGATTTAGGAGTTGCAAAAGTATATTTAAGTGTTTTTCCTTCCAATCAGAGAGAAGAAATTATTAAAGGTGTGCAATCTAACACCATTTTAATTCGTCATGAAATGGCCTCGAGAACTAAGAATCAGTTACGTAGAATGCCAGAATTATTGTTTTTCGGGGATGATACTTTAGATTATCTTGAAGAGATAGACAAGTCCTTAAATGGAGAAGATGAAAATCCAATTCAAAATCCAAGTGTATTGCCAAGGCGTAAAAAAAACTAAATTCAGAATTCTTATTTGAATTTCCCAGTATACATAGCCAAAAGATATTTATTTACTAAAACAGGTAATAATGCGATCAATATTATTACAATCATAGCTTCATTTGGTGTAATCGTAGGTACTCTTGCTTTATTTATAATCCTTTCAGGTTTCTCAGGTTTAAGAACATTTAGTTACAGCATGTTGGATGTGTCTGATCCTGATATCAAAATTACCTCAAGGAAAGGCAAAACTTTTTTTTATACAAAAGAGGTTCATCAATTGTTAGAGGAAAACCCCTCAGTCAAAGTGATTTCTAGAGTTATTGAAGAACGGGTATTTTTATCCTACAACGATAAGAACGAAATTGCATATATAAAAGGAGTTGAGAACAATTATACTTCAATTTCAAAGATAGATTCTGTTGTGAGTCTCGGAAATTGGCTAGATAAAGAGCTATCTAACATCGCTGTTGTCGGTAATGGTATTTCTAATAAACTTTCTCTAGGGGTCTTAAATTTTGGGACACCACTTTCTATTGTAGTCCCTAAATCGGGTGTTGGTTTTATAAACCCTAAAAATGCCTTCTATAAAATGAACTTTCAAATTGTTGGATTGTATTCTGGAACTGAAGAATTTGAGAATAAGTTTGTTTTTATTTCTAGTGATGATGCAAGGAAGTTATTGAAATATGATGAGCACCAATTTACAGGGGTCGAAATCAAATTAAAAGATTCCTCGAAGGCTAGTGTGGTTTCAGAGAAGCTTCAAGAACAATTAGGGAATACCTACAAAGTTCAAACTAAGGAGCAGTTAAATGAAGTTTTTTATAAGGTTATAAATACAGAGAATTTTGTGTCTTATTTGATCTTTACACTGATTGTAATCATTGCTTTGTTCAATGTGATTGGAGCGATTATTATGATGATCATAGATAAAAAATCAAATCTAAAAACAGTGTATAGTCTGGGGGCTACCGTTGAAGACATAAAAAGAATTTTTGTAATACAGGGATTTTTACTAACTTTTGTAGGAATGCTAATAGGCCTTTCTTTGGGGATAATTTTAGTGTATTTTCAAATTTATACAGGAAGCTTCAAAATTACCCAAAACTTAGCTTACCCCGTCGAGTTTAAATTTTACAACCTTTTAACGGTGGTTGTTACAATCACTGTTTTAGGATATTTGGCTTCTAAAATAGCGAGTAGTAGCATTTCAAAAGAGTTTATTGAAAGGTAGAAATTATTATATTTCAGGGATTAAAGCATTTCCAAACTTCGATTCCACTTCATCAAATACAGCGAAAACATCTTTTGCATCATCTGAAGTTACCATTTTCATTCTATATTCTTTAAAGTGAGGAATTCCTTTAAAGTAGTTTGTATAATGTCTTCTTGTTTCAAAAACACCTAGAACAGGTCCTTTCCAGTCAATCGCCATTTGTAGATGTCTTCTAGCCATTTCAACACGTTGAGCGATCGATGGTTTTGCTAAATATTCGCCAGTTTTAAAATAGTGTTTTACTTCATTAAAAAACCAAGGATAACCAATAGAAGCTCTACCGATCATAGCTCCATCTAAGCCATATTTATCTCGCATTTCCATTGCTTTTTCAGGAGAAGTAATGTCACCATTTCCAAAAACTGGAATATGCATCCTTTGGTTATTTTTCACCGCTGCAATTGGTCTCCAGTCTGCAGCTCCTTTATACATTTGTGCACGTGTTCTTCCATGGATAGCAATAGCCGCACAACCAACATCTTGCAGCCGTTCTGCTACTTCAACTATTTTGATAGAATCGTGATCCCATCCTAAACGTGTCTTAACAGTCACTGGGAGGTGGGTATGTTTTACCATTGCTTCAGTAAGAGAAACCATCAAGTCTATATCTTTCAAAATTCCGGCACCAGCTCCTTTAGAAACTACTTTTTTTACAGGACAACCAAAATTGATGTCAATAATATCAGGCTTTGATTTCTCTACAATTTCAATTGTTTTTAACATTGATTCTAAATTGGCTCCAAAAATTTGAATCCCTACGGGTCTTTCTTTTTCATAGATATCCAATTTCATGACACTTTTTGCTGCATCACGAATCAATCCTTCTGAAGAAATAAACTCTGTATAAACTACATCAGCCCCATTTTCTTTACACAAAGCTCTAAACGGAGGGTCTGAAACATCCTCCATTGGTGCAAGTAGTAAAGGAAAGTCAGGTAATTCTATATTGCCAATCTTAACCATAGTGTAAATTTCTATTTTTTAATTGAAATTAAATCTTTTTTTTCAATTTTATTTATGCTGCTTTTATCTGATCAAAAATAGATTGCTTGCAAAATTAGAGAATTATTACCAAATTTTCTATTTAGTAAAAAATAATATTTTAGTAATTGATTATTTAAAGAGGTAATTATAGAAGGAGTAATAGATTTACTATTTATTTAAAAACAGCTAAAAAAAATCTCAATTTCATTGTATTTTTTTTATTTGACAAGATTTCTAAATAGCATATCTTTGTAAAACGAAAGCAGTTAGAAAACGAAGTATGAAGAACATAAGAAACTTTTGCATTATCGCGCACATAGATCATGGTAAAAGTACGTTAGCAGACAGATTATTAGAATATACAGGCTCTGTAAGTGATCGTGAGAAAAAAGATCAGTTATTAGATAATATGGATTTAGAACGCGAACGTGGAATAACCATAAAGTCTCATGCGATTCAAATGGATTATACACATAATGGAGAACAATATATCTTAAATTTAATTGACACTCCAGGACACGTAGATTTTTCATATGAAGTTTCTAGATCTATTGCTGCTTGTGAAGGCGCTTTATTAATTGTAGATGCAGCACAAAGTATTCAGGCACAAACCATTTCTAATTTATATTTGGCACTAGAAAATGACTTAGAGATTATACCGATCTTAAACAAAGTAGATTTGCCTTCTGCGAATCCGGAAGAAGTTACGGATGATATTGTAGATTTATTAGGATGTGATAGTGAAGAAGTAATTCACGCAAGTGGAAAAACTGGTTTTGGTGTTGATACTATTTTAGAGGCAATAATTGATAGAATTCCTGCACCCAAAGGAGACCCTGATGCTCCGTTGCAAGCCTTAATTTTCGATTCCGTTTACAATTCTTATCGAGGAATTGAAACTTATTTTAGGATTTTAAACGGAGAAATAAAAAAAGGACAGCGAATCAAATTTATGGCAACTGACAATGAGTATTTTGCCGATGAGGTAGGAACTTTAAAGTTAGAACAAGTAGTTAGAAAATCCGTAAAAACAGGAGATGTTGGGTATTTAATTACGGGAATAAAAACTGCAAAAGAAGTAAAAGTTGGAGACACCATCACAGATGCAGCAAATCCAACAAATGAGACAATAGACGGTTTTGAAGATGTAAAACCAATGGTTTTTGCAGGGATTTATCCTGTAGATACAGAAGATTACGAAGAGTTGCGTTACTCTATGGAAAAACTTCAATTAAATGATGCTTCTTTGGTATTTGCTCCAGAGAGTTCAGCTGCTTTAGGATTTGGTTTTAGATGTGGATTTCTTGGAATGTTACATATGGAGATTATTCAAGAGCGATTAGAGCGTGAGTTTAATATGACAGTGATTACCACTGTTCCCAATGTTTCTTACCATGCTTTTACCAAGAAAAATCCAGAAGAGATTGTGTTATTAAACAATCCAACAGATTTACCAGATCCCTCAAGATTAGAAAAAGTAGAAGAACCCTATATCAAAGCAAGTATTATTACAAAATCTGATTTTGTAGGACAAGTAATGAGTTTGTGTATTGAAAAACGTGGAGAAATCACCAATCAAACCTATTTAACAACAGAAAGAGTAGAATTAACTTTTGACATGCCGTTGGCAGAGATTGTTTTTGACTTTTATGACCGTTTAAAAACCGTTTCCAAAGGATATGCTTCTTTCGATTATTCACCAATTGGAATGAGAGAATCTAAATTGGTGCGAGTAGATATTTTATTAAATGGTTCTCCTGTGGATGCACTTTCTGCATTATTGCATGCAGATAATGCTTATTCAATTGGTAAAAAAATAGTTGAAAAATTAAAACAATTAATACCAAGACAACAGTTCGATATTCCTATTCAGGCAGCAATTGGAGCCAAAATTATAGCAAGAGAAACCACAAAAGCGTTGCGTAAAGATGTTACAGCTAAATGTTATGGTGGAGATATTTCTCGTAAGCGTAAATTATTAGAAAAGCAGAAAAAAGGGAAGAAGAGAATGCGTCAGGTAGGGAATGTTGAAATTCCACAAGAAGCATTTATGGCAGTACTGAAGTTGAATGATTAATTTCTGAAAAGCAAAGCATAAAAATTAAAAACACGAAACCTTTCTGAGCAATCAGAAAGGTTTCATGTTTTTGAGACTTTTAATATACAAGGTCTTAGATTCATTTTAATTTGCATCTTTTATTCTCCTCTCTTCATCTCTATTGGTATTTCTTCCCGTTTTTTTCTTTCCAAATTTAGACCCAAAACTATATGCGATTCTTAATTGTATATTTTGTCTAGACCCATTGCTTTCCACTGCAGCAGTTCCATTTCCATAATCGATATTTCCCACAAAACCTCTGTTTAGCATTTTATTAAAACCAAGGTTAA
>MDSY01102749.1_pt1 | contig 13260 bp, 10 predicted proteins | sample 811131 | NCBI WGS metagenome assembly MDSY01 (sample SAMN05326643, study PRJNA326480) | marine metagenome | isolation source: seawater | place: Atlantic Ocean: South West | collected 2010
CACGCTGATGGTGGTGAGGCTTGAGCCAACGTCCACGGTGGTCGGTTCCCAAACGCCGCTTGTTGAGGTGTTTCCAAGGCCAAGTTGCCCGTCCCCATTGGCACCCCAACACACCAACTCGCCGTTATCAAGAACAGCGCAGGCATGAGAATTGGGCGCCCATCCTTCGGCTCCAGAATCTCCGATGCCCAAGGAAGTGATGGTGCGGCCGGTGCCAAGGTCAACGTACTGAGGCGCCTCCTCTCGGCCGCTGGTGTAGCCCAGACCGAGTTGTCCATGGTCGTTTCTCCCCCAGCAATAGAGCGAGCCGTTTTCGTAGATGGCGCATGAAATCTGATTGCGAGCCTCAAACATACCGTCGTAGCCTTGCAGATACCCATTCCAATTGCTCCAATGGGAGCCATTTGGAAGCGGGTTCGCATACACGTCGTCGGAGCGGTGGTCAGCCATGCTATCGATGGCGTTGCGATGGAACGTTGAGTTCTTGTTGTTGATGTCGCCATCGGTCAATGCGATGATGTCGTTCTTGCTGGCTGAGGAATTGAACACGGTGTTGTTGTGGATGTTGTGATAATCACCCTTGACCATCAATCCACCAGCAGCGTTCCAAATCACGTTGTGGTGCATGGTACCGTTTTGGCCCGTTCCCACTTGGCCGATGGGAGCGTCAAAACGAACGCCGTACTTGATGATGTCATGAATCCAGTTGTACGCAACTTCAGCACCTGGGGCCTCACCTTGCATGATCTGCACCACGGCACCATCCGTTTGCAAATGCCCAACATCCCACACTTCGTTGTAGAAGACCTTGGGCGCATCACCAATCGATAGAACGGAGGAGGCACCGGTCAAGTGAACGGTGTTGTTGGTGAAGTACATGTCTCGTCCGCCTTCGTAAATCGTGGTCATCAAGCCCTTTTGGTCGGCCGCTGACCAGTCGATGGCGTGGAAGTAGGAATTGTTCACGGTGTTGTTGTGCGATTGGCCGGCTGAGCCTTGGAATTCAATAGCGCCTCCATCGGTATTGGTGATGGAGATGTTGTCAACAAAGCTGTTGGTGCTTCGGTAGAAACGAGTCATCCATCGGTCGTCTTCGGATTCACCGGCAATACCCAAGCCACGCTTTGAGGTGCTTGGATACTCGAGGGTAGCGTTGGTGAACGAACACCCATCGCACTCGTTGAAGTTCACGGTTGTTCCAAAGAAATCAATGCCCTGAACGGTTACGCCGTCCGAGTTCTCAACGGAGATAGCGAAGGGTTGCACCTTCACGCGGAGGTCCAAATCGTTCGCATCTTGCCCGGATGGCGTCTTGTAGTACAGTCGATTGTTCGTGTTGTTGAACCACCACTCGCCGTCTTGGTCGATAAGTTCCTGCTTGCCTTCGAGGAAGTAAGCATGGTGCTTGTTCTTCCAGCCGACGCCACTTCCATCGTAGGCAAACGTTCCATTGCTGGCGTTCCAGTCGGTGATGATTCGGCTGTTGCTGCGAAACGACCCGAGGTTCATGACCGCAATGGCACCGACGGGGTCAAGTCCGGTGGCATTGATGGTCTCGTTCAGACCGGTGTGAACGCCGGATTCAGGCCCGGCATCCGTCAACCAGCCTTGGGTGTAGGCGCTGTTCGAACCGGTCAGCGTACCTTCGGCCCAGTAGGAGCGATTGAACACTGTCTCATCAGAGAATTGGGCGTTTGGCCAGCGGGCTGGCACCTGTTCGTCGTAGGCCAAAAACAACTGCCAACCATCAACCGGTAGTGTTGTTTCCTGAACACCGTTGCCATCAGCGGTGCCCCAAGAAACGTTGAGGTCGTCAGCGATGCTCTGAGTCCCGTCAAAGACCACACGGGCGCCGTCGGCCGCTCGAATCAAGAGGTCGTCTTTGCCGTTCACCGTGACGTTTTCGTGGTACAGGCCGGTGGCGAGAATGATCTCATCGTCGGACGAGGAGTCGTTCAGGGCATCAGAGAGCGTGGCTTTTGGACAGGACGATGTGCCGTTCCAGTCGTCGGATCCTTGGGAGGCATCAACGTAAATCGGTGTTCCAGCCGTTCGGCTCAGACCGTCACAAGCTGCGTTAAGTCGAGCAGGATTTGCTTCGTCCGAAAGCGTCCATCCACGGTAGGATTCGACGTAGGCCGTTTGTGCCAACATCACCATCAACAACGAGAGGACCAGCGCCTTCCGTTGTTGTGGATTGTTCAGCATGACGCCACCTTGGGAATTAACCCTCGTGTGATACCGATATAAAGCCCCACCCAATAAAGAAGGCGCCTCCCCCTTAGGGGGAGGCGGTGAGCATCACTCCTCTTCTTCTGCCGAGGCATGATTGGAGGGTCGGTCCATTGGCCAATGGCCCTGAAGTTCAACCGGCCAACCGGATTTTTTGGTGTTGAACCCGAGCTTCGAAAAACGCCGGCGTGATTGCCTCCAAACGGGCAACAGGTAGCCAACCTTGGACCGCTCACCGAAGGACCAACGCCACGGGCATCGGTCCATTCGAACGACCCAGTGATGAACCAGTGTTCGGAAGAGTTCACCTTCGTGACCACCGGGGACCAACCATGAGGCGATGTTGACCGCTCCCGATGAACCCCGAGTTTCCGACCAGCACGTCAATTCCATGCCGCGCATAGGCCCATCCAGCACCTTGAGCCCCAGGGTGCGAGCCGATTGGGCCATGGGCATGATGATGGCAAATCGATCCACAAGGCGAGAACCCTCATGGCGTTGAAGTGACCAACCCGCTTCTTCGGCAAGTTCGCGAAACAATCGGATGGCCTGAATGCTTGAAACGCTCACTTCAAGGTCGAGCGTTGCTTTCCTGACCATGAACGTTCGAGGTGTGGTCAAGGGATGAACCCTTTCATGACCTGGCTTTCGCTCAGTGCTTTTGGAGAATTCGTGCGTGCGATTGCGGCGCTTTCACGGCCATCGCCCAAAAGGGCGAGGTGTTCCCGTGGACAAAGACCGATGGACGAGCCGCGCTCACACGAAAACCGGTCGAACCGGCGTGCGAATCGGCAGCGATCGGACCTTGCTCAACCAAAGAGCGAGCCAAGACCGTCGAAGCCTGCTTCCTCTTCTTCTTCCTCTTCCTCTTCAACAGGGGCAGGGGCGTCAGAACCGCCAGCGGCGGCAGGGGCAGCAGCTGCAGCGGGTGCAGCAACGGCTTGGGTCATGGCATCAGCGATGTCGACTCCGGCGAGGGAGGCCACCAGGGCCTTCACTCGAGCAGCGTCAGCGTCGACGCCAGCGCCCTTCAGGACAGCCTTCACCGACTTCTCATCAATCTCTTTTTCAGCAGCGTGCAACAGCATAGCAGCGTATACGTATTCCATGTTTTTTCACCTCAGTGTTTTTGTTTGTTCAGCCGAACAGGCTTCCAAGACCGTCAAAGCCGGCCTCTTCTTCCTCTTCTTCCTCTTCTTCAGCCTCGGCTGGGGCTTCAGAAGCGCTCGTGTCGACAGCGACTGCGGCGGAGGCGGCTGCGGAAGCAGCAGCGCCCATCATGGCAGCCAATTCGTCGTCGAGTGCGTCGGGGCTCAGCGTACCAGCAACGCCAAGGGCGCTGGCGTGGGCTCGAGCCACCAGGTGTGGCAGCGTATCCGCCGTAGCGATCGCTGCTTCCAATGCAACAGCCAGCGCTTCTCCGCTGGCCTTGGCAAGAAGGGTCGGCATGGTTTGCGTGGTGAACCACGTGATGTTGCAAGCGAGGTTGAACCCACCAGCAGCCATACCGATCAAGTCTTGCTCGAATTGCTCATAGTCAATGTCGAGGGTGGACGGCTCAAAGAGCGCCCCATCTTCGAGGGTTCCACAAAGGCGGAGGCCTGTGACCATCGGGTTGATGCCAATCTTCGAGAGCATCATACCGAGCTCGCCTTCGAACACTTCACCCTCTTCGAGGATGACGGTGCGCTTCTGAATCTGGACGCTACCGCCCATGATCTTAGCAGGAATGCCGACGGAGTTCAAGTCTCCAACAATGGGACCGGGGGGCATGCCAGTGTCTTGCTTCTCAACCACGATTTGGTAAGGGGCGATGTCGCCAGGTTTGGCGGCACGACCAGCTTCGGTCTTCTTGAGTTCCGTAAACACCTCAAACGAGTTGAGGGTTGAAGATGAAACAAGCGCAGGCTGAACGGCTGAAGCGTAGAGGTTTTCCAAGTCGGCCAGGTCATAGCCAGCGCGCTCCCATGCAATCTTCATCAAGCGCTTCTTGGCCACTTGAATCTTCATTGAGGAACGAAGTTCAGCACGCATGCCGAACATGGCAGAAGCCGGCACGCCATGGATGTCGATGACGGCGAGGGTTTCGCCGCTCGTTAAGAGGGAGTGAAGGTCGGAAACGGTGTCCTTCTTCCAGGAAACGACCTTTGGAATCAATTGATCACCTCGATACGTTGTGATGGACCCATTGAGGTCTTGATGAACATGGAACGAACGTTGCCAATGCCACGCTCAAGTTTGTTGGTAACACGGTTGTAGACTTCCATGGCGTTGGCCAGAAGTTCATCATGGGATTGCTTGACGGTTCCAAAGGAAACGTGGAAGGTCATTCGGTCGCCCGACTTGACGACCACGGTGCTGGCAAGACCAGCCGCAAGAACGGCAGGGTCAAGGGTGGGCGGAACAGGACGAGGCATCTTGCCACGTGGACCGAGAACGACACCGAGGTAGCGGCCGATGAGACCCATGTGAGGAACTTCAGAGAGGAAGAAATCATATTGGTTGGCGACCTTCTTGGCTCGCCCCTTCTTTCCACCGAAGTCTTCGATGTCTTGTGGGGAGAAAACAGCCAGTCCTGCAGCCTTGGCCTTGGTGGCAGCTTCGCCTGCAGCGAACATAGCGACTTTGAGTTCCCGGCCTCGGCCAGAGGGAAGACGGATCTCTTCCTTGATACGGTTGGTTGGGTTCTTCAAGTCAACGTCCTTAATGGTGAACGAGATGTCCACGGATTCGACAAACTTTCGCTCAGGAGCCGCTTCGATGGCGGCCTTGATGGCTTCACTGATTTTTTCTTCCATGTTAATTCACCTCTGCGGTCGGCGAGGCCGAAGCCTCTTCCGCGGTTCGTGAGTGTTCAATTAAAGCGCTCGTCCCATTCTCCTTTTGCAATGATTTCGAGGGCTTCATTTGCCCAATGACCATCGACCTTCACACGCATTGACACGCAGGTTCCAATGACCTCACGAGTCTGCGCCTTTAGGTCGGCACCGGTCAAGTGTCCGAGGCCTGCTTTCTCACGGGCCACTTCCATGGCCTTTTCGAGGGGCAGGTCCTCGACGGCGGCGTCCATACTGCCGTTGCACTTCTGAACTCCCAAGGCTTTGATAATGAGCTTTGAGGTCCATGGCTTAGGCATTCTATCGACTCCTTCCTCACAAACGTAGGTAAGCCTCCCGACCAAACCCCCCTATTTAATCGCGCCGCGGCGCCAAACCGTGGCCAAATTCCCGCCCGCATACATTCAAACCGAGCCCATCATGGAAAACGTACCGTAGACGCACGGTCGGGACGAAAGACCAATTTTATTATGAACGATGTGCGGTTGCCCAAATTATGAACACCCTCACCCGCCTCTTCGCACTGGCCACGGTTGCCCTTCTTATTGCCGCCGTACCCTCCATCGAAGGAAACTCGTCAGGCAAGCACTCGCAAGCGGGGCAAGGATGCGGTTGCCACAACAACGTGGGTGGCGTCTCGGTTTCCCACAACTTCCCCGCCACCTACATCGCTGGCGCCATGTATTCGGTGACCATTAGCATCTCGAGCAGCGGAAGCCCAACCACCGGCGGTTTCAACGTCGAGGTCGACAAAGGCCAGTTGATGAGCCCGGGAACGGGTGTCAACATCAACGGTCAGCAAAACAGCGCCACGCACACCGCCTCAACACAGATCACCTGGTCCTTTGACTGGATGGCACCCTTTGGAGGTACAGGAGCCACCACGGTTGACATCGCCGTGATGGAAGCCAACGGTAACGGCGCCAACAGCGGCGATGGATGGAACAACCTCCAGGTCATCATTCCCGAAGGTTTGCCGCCCAACGACGCTCCAGTGGTTTCCAATGTGGCCATCGGTCCCGCTCCGAATGCTGACGCCGACGAAGCCTTGACCCTCACCTACGACTATGCGGACAACGACAGCGACCCTGAATCCTCGCAGACCACCCTTCACTGGTACGTAGATGGAACGCACAACACGGCTCACAACGGAAAAGCCACCATTCAAGCCACCGATACCCAAGCCGGACAGAAGTGGAAGGTCGAAGTGACTCCTCACGACGGTTTGGAATTCGGAAACGCTGTCATGAGCAACGAAGTTACCATCCTTGACATCGACTCTGACGGCGACGGTGTGCTGGACGGTCAAGACGCCTTCCCCAACGACGCCTCTGAGACGGCCGATTCCGACAACGATGGCGTCGGCGACAACGCTGACGCCTTCCCAAATGACGGTTCAGAAACCGTTGACAGCGACAGCGACGGCGTCGGCGATAACGCCGACTGGGCTCCAAATGACGCTTCAGAAACCGCCGACAGCGACAGCGACGGCGTCGGCGACAACGCCGACTGGGCTCCAAATGATGCGTCGGAAACCGCCGACAGCGATAGCGACGGCGTCGGTGATAACGCAGACGCCTTCCCACAAGATGCGACCGAAACGGCCGATACCGATAGCGATGGTGTGGGGGATAACGCCGATCTCTTCCCGTCGGACAGCACCCAAACCACCGATGCAGACGGCGATGGCTACGGCGATAACCCCGCTGGTACAAACCCTGACGCCTTCCCTGAGGATGCCAGCGAATGGGTCGATACCGACGAAGACGGTGTGGGCGACAACAGCGATGCCTTCCCTAGCGATGGTTCGGAAACCGTGGACACCGATGGCGATGGCGTGGGCGATAACGCCGACCTCTTTGACGACGATTCAACACAAACCACCGACCAAGACGGCGATGGCTACGGCGACAACGCCACGGGCAACAATCCAGATGCCTTCCCTGAAGACGCCGACGAGTGGGTCGACGGCGATGGCGATGGCTACGGCGACAACGGGGACGCGTTCCCACAGGACGCCACCCAGTGGGCAGATAGCGATGGCGACGGATACGGCGATAGCCCGCAAGGCACGACGCCCGACCGTTTCATCAACGACGCAACGCAGTGGGCCGACGCTGACAACGATGGCTACGGCGACAATCCAGATGGGGAGGACGCTGACGTCTTCCCAGCAGACCCCACTGAATGGGCCGACAGCGACGGTGATGGCGTGGGCGACAACGCTGACGCCTTCCCCAACGACGCCACCGAAACGCTCGATTCCGACGGCGATGGCATGGGCGACAACGAGCAAGCTGTGCTCGAAGCCCAGTTGGCCAAGGAAGAGGAAGATGCCGCCGCTGCCCAGCAACGAATGCTCGTTGGCATTGGCATCGTGATGATCATCATCACGGCCGCCGTGGTCGTCGTCCTGCGCAAGCGCCTGGGTGCAGAAGAGGACCTTCCCAAGGATTTCTCAGCCGGCGGTATGCCTCCGGGAATGCCCGACATGGGTGCACAACCAACCGCCGCCATGCCGGACATGAATGCACAACCCGCTCAGTCCTCTGCTCCCGTCGCCGTTGAACCCGTGGCCGCCATGCCGGACATGAACGCTCAGCCGGCGGCAACGCAACCCGTTGAAGCCGTGGCGACCCCCGAACCGGTGGTTGCGCCTGTGGCCGCCGTGGAAGAGCCAACGGTGGTCAACCAGTGGACCGATGAAACCGGCCACACCTGGCGGGTCATGAGCGACGGCACAAACCGATGGTGGAACGGTACGGATTGGCAGAAGGTCTGAGACCATGTCGGAACCGATGATCGATGCCGACATTCGAACGGCACGAACGCTTCCATCCCAGTACTACACCGACCCGTCCGTGTTTGAACGGCTCAAGACCGTGTTCAATGGCTGGCAATTTGCCGCCCATGACGCTGAACTCAAGGCCAATGCCATGCTGCCGCTTGAACACCTTGAAGCCATCAACGGCGAGTCCGTTGTTTTGGTGAAGGACGAGACCACCCGCTGCCTCTCCAACGTGTGCACGCATCGGGGCATGCGCTTGGTGCTCGAGCCGTGCACCAAGAAAACCCTGCAATGCCGCTACCACGGTCGAAGTTTCAACCTCGACGGAACCCTTCGCCACATGCCTGAATTTGAGGAGGCCATCGGGTTTCCAAGTGCATCGGACAACCTGCATGAATTTCCTCTCAAACAGTGGATGGGGATGCACTTCACCACGGTAGAGGGAGGGGTGCATTTGCCGTGGGACATGCTAGAAGAGCGGTTGGGGTTCCTCAAACCCGAATCCTTCAGCTACGATCCGGGGCGAGACCGAGACCACACCGTCGACGCCAACTGGCTGCTCTACGTTGACAACTACCTCGAAGGGTTTCACATCCCGTACGTCCACCCGGAATTGAACCAAGCGCTCGACTACTCAGGGTATGTCACCGAGACTTTTGATGGAGGCGTGCTCCAAATTGGAAAGGCCATGGAAGGCGACGTCTCGTTCGATTTACCGCCGGGTCATCCCGATGAAGGCCAGGAGATCGCTGCGTATTACCTGTGGTTGTTCCCGAACATGATGTTCAATTTCTATCCGTGGGGATTGTCGGTGAACGTGGTGATGCCGGTTTCGCACAAGCGATGCAGAATCCTCTACCGCGGGTACGTCAAGGACCCTGAACTTGCCGGCCAGGGCGCAGGTTCGGTGCTTGACACCGTTGAACACCAAGACCAGTGGGTGATTGAAGAGGTGCAGAAAGGCATGGCTTCAAGGGCTTACGACCGCGGACGTTATTCCCCGACTCGGGAACAAGGTGTGCATCATTTCCATCGGATGTTAAGCCACTTTAACCAGGCCTCATAGAGCCTTGATCGCCGTCGGAGGAACAATCATTAGCCATTTACACATAAGGCGAGCGTGGATGTAGAGGACGACCCATCAGGGTCAATGTTCTTGATCGGGTTGTTCATTCCGATCCTCACTGGAATGGCCATGCTTTTTTTCTTGATGAGTACCCGTGCTGATTTTGAGAGCCACGGCTCAGTATACACGCCTAAACTTACATCGAGTGTTGAACTTGACAACACGACATACGATGTGTATGAAGCCATAATGACAAACGGATTTTCCGACCATTATCCCCCTGAATGCGAGGACATCTGTTGGGAATTGGTGGTTTCAGTGTACACTCCACACCAATATGGCCATGTTGAAGGGGCGATATGGGGCGACTCTTTTGGGCCATCATCGGATTCCTTTGACTCTCAATTCGAAAACGAAAATGAATGGTATAAGATGGACCAGAGACATTGCGATGGAGATGTATCTGAACTCGATTGCGATGAGGGAGTGTTTATCAAAATCAACACCGATGGAACACTTCACATCGCGACCAATTACGGAGAGGTGGAGTACATAGGTTACACATACACGAGTTCAGACTATGAGAGGAATGTGTTCATTCGAGAACTCATCCTCTCGCACTGGCCACTCTTGATCGTTGCTGGACTTCTTTTGACAATAAAGTACGGGGACAAACCATTTGCCAAGGGGGTTATGGTTGGCGGGTCTATTTGCGCTGCATTACCTGGTTTTGTATTTCTTCATGCAATCCTCTCCGGAGGATTAGCCTGAAAGGAAGACCTTGAATCCGAAGCCTTCGAAGGGCACCGGTCTCGCGATCAGCTGCAGCAGCTCTTATCGAGAGCGTCTTGAGCGCAGAAGCAGGTCTTGGCTGGAACGATGTCAGCACGGGAACTGCGCTCTGCAAACAGGGCGGAGACAGCAGCGAGTTCTTCGGGAGCGTCGCCTCGTGCTTCGAGACAGAGTTTGAGTCCCAAGAGCCCCCACATGTTGTCCTTCCAAAGGGCGATGTCAGCTCGGTAGACTTCCTCAGCCTCTTCGATGTGACCCTGCTCAAACAGGAGGGCTCCAAGGATGTGGCGAACGGGTTGCATTTGGCCCCACGGTTCGTTGTAAGCCAGGTTCAAAGAGAGGTCAACGCCGCGGCGAAGTTCGTCAAAGGCAGCGGTAAAGTCGCTTGCCTCGCCGGCTTCCTTGGCTAGGAATTGACGTCGGTATTCGATTTCAGCCTCAAGGATGGAAGCGTTCACGTTCAAGATGGACGGGCCTTCTTCCGGGTCTTGGTACATCAGATTGTTGTGCAACACTCGGCCAGCAAGGGCTGGGTTCTCCAAGGCTTCCTTGAACAGCACCTGCTCGGCTTCAGCCTCGGGCACCATGCCCTTGGAAGCGTAAGCGACACCACGAGCGTAGTGCTGCGTGGCGATGGTGGCAGGGAAAACGTCCTTGTCAGAGTACATGGGTTCGGCAAGAATGTCGTCCCACTTGCCAAACCGAATCATCACGTGCCAAGGCATGGTGACGTAGGATTCAAGGAAAATGGCGCCCATTGGGATGATGCCAGCCAACATGAACTGAACACCGTGGTTGGCGTCGCCGGCTGGAAGGGTATCAACCGCCTTGCGAGCGTACTTGAGGGCCGTCTCGTACTGTCCGTCAAACATGGCACACCACACCACGAAGTGGTGGTTGTGCATGCGGTAGAACTTGTAGAATTGCGATTCGTTTCCGGTGATGTTGACGTAATGGTCGTCGGCTTCAACCGCAGCGATGTTGCACTCAATGGCTTCCTTCCACTGACCGACCCACGCATCGATGTGGGAGGGCATGTGGACCAAGTGCCCGAGGCCGGGCATGCGTGTGCGAAGGACATCAGCGGCGAACAAGGCTTTCTCGGGGAACGGGGAAAGTTCCAGAGCGTGGCAGTACAGGTGGCAAAGCGCTGGGTCAACACGGGCTGCCTCGCTGTTTTCGAAGGCGTCTTCCATGATTTTGACGAGGAGCAACGTGTTGTCGTCGGCAGGGGTGATTTCCCCGGTAGCGGTGTTCTTGTCCCACAGCTGCCATGCTTTGAGGTTCATCAAGGCCTCAACGTAGAGGGCGGTGACGGCGAGGTTGCCTGCGTACTTCTCGTAAAGTGGCGCCATGGCTTCGGCGAAGGCGACGTTGAGTTCGGGTGAGTTGCCCATGTTGAGCACGGTCGGGTCGGCAGCGTCGCGTGCTTCAGCGGTGTGTCGCTTGGAGAGGGCACGGATCAGGTCCTGCTCGAGTTCACTGCAGTGGTCCATGACGCCAAGGGCTTGCTGGATGGCGTCATAACCAGAGCCCAAACCCGGAGCCCAGTTGTAGTTGGAAGAAAGGCAATAGGCGATGCCCCAGTAGGCCATGGCGCAGTTTGGGTCAACCTCAGCACAGGCTGAGAAACAAGCGATGGCTTGCTCGTGGTTGTAATTGAGGTAGTGGCCATAGGCTTCAACGAACAACCGGCGTGCTTCATCTGAGGCACATGTTACCTCGGTTGCGAAGGCATAGTTGGATTCGGCTCCATAGTCATAGTTCACGGGTGCATACGTCATGACCTGCCGTCCTTTGAGAGAAATATAAGCCCTTGGACTGTAGCCTATGGATTTCAAAAATAAGTTTACTTTTTACGGAATGAAAAGGGAGTTATCTTGTAAGAATCAGGGACCTTATGGACAGAGTCCGGAGAACCAACGCCCTGGCGTGGCGCCTCAACGAAAGGAAACAACTCGCTCCGATTTTGTTAGGAAACAAATCGTTCATGAAAATTAAACAGAGCATGGTTCCTCACTCTGTTCGTGCAACGGCAAGTTGGCTCGGTGGTGAACAGGGGTATATGAGCGCCAAATCCGACGCCACCTCATGGACCTGCCGGAACATCTCACCGAGCGTTGCCGGTGGCTCACTGAGCGTAAAACTCCAGTTGGAGACGGCCCGGTCGTTGTTTGGTTGAAGTCCTTGTTTCGAACCCATGAGAACCCCGCCGTGGACGTTGGCCGATGGATGGCTCATCACCACGGACGTCCGCTGTTGATTTACCACGGGCTTGACGAACGCTACCCTCGCGCCTCACTGCGCCATCACAATGTCGTCATGGATGCTGCCGTTGACCTGCATCAAAGATTCAAGAAACAGGGCCTCAGGTACGTCTTCCATTTGGCCCGAGAAGGCCACCGCCCTCCGGTCATGAAAGCCTTGGCAAAGCAGGCCAGCATGATCGTCACCGATCTTTTTCCGCTCCCACCATGGACGGATTGGGTGAGGTCTGTCGCTCAGATGGCTGAAGGGCCCGTGGTTGAAGTGGACGGTCATTGCGTGATTCCAATGCCCTTGTACGGCCGCTCGGTTGACCGACCGTTCAAGTTCCGCAACGCCACGAAGAAATTGAGAAAGCAACGCCTCCAACGACGTTGGCCGGACATGGTCCTCGATGTCGAGCCCTACAACGGTGAACTGCCCTTTGAACCCGTGATGGTGGAACATCAACTGGCCGACCCCGACCAACGATGGACGCTCCTCAGGCACTGTAACATTGACCCGACCGTCCACCCCGTTTGGCGGTTCAAAGGCGGTGAACAAGCTGCACTGGCCCGATGGCAAACGTTCCGAGAAAAGGGGCTCAGCGGATATGCACGCCGACGAAACAATGCGGCAGACACCGACGGTGTATCGAGGATGTCCGCCTACATTCACTACGGGATGATTTCACCCATGAAAATCGCTCGCGAGAGCGCCGAACTGGGCACCAAATCGGCCGACAAGTACCTCGACGAACTGCTCGTCTTCCGGGAACATGCTTGGCATCACATCTACGCCTCGGAGGACCCGTACGGCGCTCACAACCTTCCCGAATGGGCCCGGCTCTCGTGGCGTTCAACGAAGGATGACCCCCGCACCACACGCTATTCACTTCGCCAACTCCAACGAGCCGATGTTCACGACCCGCTTTGGGCCGCTTGCCAACGCTCCCTGCTTCGTCACGGCGAGTTGCACAACAACGTCCGGATGACATGGGGCAAAGCCCTGACACTGTGGACTGAGGACGTGGAGCAATCCTTGACCTACGGCCAGGCCCTCAACGACATGTACGCGCTCGACGGGCGAGACCCTTCCTCGGTGGTGGGCGTTCAATGGTGCCACGGGTTGTTTGACCGGCCGTTTCATCCGCCCGCCCCGATTCTTGGTTTGGTTCGCCAACGCGACGCCCGGACCCACATGAGTCGACTCGACATGGAGGCCTATCGGGCGTTCACGGACCGACCAGCTGGAGAAACGGCCCATCCGATTGTCGTGATTGGAGCCGGTTTGGCCGGAGC
>MDSY01114959.1_pt1 | contig 13260 bp, 12 predicted proteins | sample 811131 | NCBI WGS metagenome assembly MDSY01 (sample SAMN05326643, study PRJNA326480) | marine metagenome | isolation source: seawater | place: Atlantic Ocean: South West | collected 2010
AGTCCGCTGGGGGATCATGATTTAACGACCAAATGCGAAAAGCAGAAAGACGGCACTCCGTTCGAGGTGCGCCAGTTCATCAAGGTCAGCGTCGAACCCTCCATTATTTTGCAGCAAGTCGAAGTCAGTGGGAAAGCCGACACCAAGGTAAATCCAAATGAGAAATTGGCTTTAGAAACGCTGAAAGAGTGTTTGGTGGGCGATGATCCCTTTGCGCAGGCCCACCTCGAAGACTGGCGACAGATTTTTTATGAACGACACACAGGCGACAAACCTAAAAGCAAAGAAGCCGCATTCCGTCGGGCGAGAGAACGGCTAGTAAACAAGGGGTTAATCGTCTGCAAGAACGATAATTATTCCTTGAACGACAGAACGACATAAGAACGACCTTAGCACAATGTCGTGCGACATCTCTACGATACCAGAACGACACTACACTACACACCCCTATGGGGTGTAGGGTGTAGTTCGTCGTTATGTTTTATTTTGGCGACGCGAACAGCCGACTTCAGCCACTGGACCCACTGGAGGCAGAGCTCAGACAGCAGTAAAACCACCATCGATTGGCAAGGTAACGCCCGAAATCATCGATGCGCCATCGGAGAGCAGGAACACAATCGGGGCAGCGATCTCGTCTTCAGTTGCCCAACGACCCAGAGGCATTGTCTTGAGGAAAGGATCACGCACATCTGGGCGATCCCAGTACCAGGCCGACATTGGGGTCATAACAACAGAAGGGTTTACGCTATTTACCCGGATCCCATACTGTCCAAGTTCCAGTGCACTGACGCGCGTGATATTATCCAGTGCTGCCTTGGAGGAGCCATAGGAAATATGACCCTTTAGCCCGACCAAAGAAGCTTGGCTTGAGACATTTACAATTGCACCGCCTTTGCCTAAGCGCAACATTGATTGCGAGGCATATTTGGTAACCAGCAACGCACCGCGCGCATTGATTGTAATGACTTTGTCAAAAATAGAGATATCGGTCTCCATCGGCGTCGCAATTTCACCACCGAAGCCGCCGCAGTTTACCACCCCGTAAAGGTCAACCCCGTCGAGCGCTTCACATATGCTCTCTTCATCCTCCAAATCAAATACTAGTGTACGGCAGCCTGTGTCCTGCGATAGCAATTTCAATGCCTCTTTGTTCCGTCCACTGGCGATTACATCAGCGCCAGCCTCGCAAAGTTGGCGGACTGTTGCGCCACCAATCCCACCACTTGCGCCAGTTACCAAGATCGGCCCCTTGTCAAATCTCGCCATCATTGTTCCTTTCGTTTAGCCCCCTAGGGGCTGTTTGCTTCTGTCAATTCTATCGTTACATCGGCATCTCAGGAATTTTGCAAAATGGTCGTACCATTCCGCAAATTGTTTCCATCGACGCTACCCAGGATGCTCTCTTCAGGAATTTCTAGATTACGCCATCGCGGGACCAACCTGCGCTTTAATTCTTTAGGTTCGACTTCCAGCATCAAAGTTAGATCAAACAGGCTCACACGCGCACGCCAACCCGGAAGTTCAAGCTATAGGTAATAGCCTTCCATGAACAGGACTTCCTTTTATCGTGGGATAATTCTTCCCAAGTTGCGCCAAATTTCAAGCCTACGATCAAAAACCAGAATTGCAATCTGAGAGAATTTATTTTTGCGCAGGCGCGCCAAAAGGCTGTTAAGTCCTCTTGCGTCGAACGTTTCAGGCACCCTCTTGTTCGCGTAAGCTGCTTCTTTCAAGAACAGCATCTTCATAGCGGCATTGATCCATCAGTAAAATATCACAAAGTATTTGCATATGTTCAAAATCAGCCTTCGATACCTATGATAAAGGTTCGCAACTCCCGGTATCGAATACAGAAACATTTATTAGGCTCCCATACTATCCGCATGGAATCTACGCCTTACAAAAAGGGATACATTTTTACTCCAACTCCTCAATAGCCGAGACTGCGCATCGTTTCACGGTTACGTGCGACTGCGGCATTTGGGTTGGAGGCAGCTTCTTTTGATTCTTCCTCAATCACTAACCAACCATTGAATTCTGGCGCACTAAGCGCTGTTTCAATGACGGCCATCGTATCACAAACTCCATTGCCCAACATCTGCCAGCTACCTGATGCATCAACATCTTTGAGATGAACATAGCGAATACGGGCGCGATAGGTTGACATCGTGTCGATCATGTTCTGCTTACCGCGAAGAATATGGCCTGTATCAGGAACCCACCCTACGCCCGGCTCCAGTCGTTTGAATATTTGATCATAGTCCTCGCGGCTGCTGAGCAACGTATTGGTGTGCGAAGAGGGATGGATCGCAACCGCGACACCGGCATCATGCCCGATCTCTGCGGCACGGTTATATAGCTCTGCTGCCACATCAAACTTCTTAGCCCGTGTTCCTTCGGACATGATGGTCGCGGACCCAAGTGAGACTAACGCTCCAGGAAATTCTGCCGCAAAACCCACCCACTTCCTGGTCATCTCCAGATCTGCGGCAAGCGATTCCGGTTCACAAAACCCGCTTGAAGATCCGAAAGCGAAGGAAATCAAATCTAAACCGGCATTCGCCAATATCTTCGCAAATCCGGTGTTGTTATCAGCGAAGTGACCAATCATTGTGTCAGTGATTTCGATCCCTGAATATCCGGCTTGTGATATAGCATCCACAAGATCTTCAATGCTACCGGTCCATCCATCGCCTAGCATCTCCCAGGTGAAGGTTTGACATCCAATTTGAATATTTAATTTCATCATATTTTTTTAAACAGATCCTTGAGGCAGAAGCTGCTTTACCTTTCATCGGCGTATTCGTGCTCGCAAGCTACCACGAGTAATCGACCGAACTTGTGAAATCGGCGTTGCTTTTGTACGCCTCTGTAACACGGAATGTCCCTTGCAATTACACTCCTTTTTGCCGCAATATCAGAAGGCTCAAGAATCAAAACTTATGACAAGTAAGGTAATTTATTATTGCGCGTCAATAAATTATTTTTACAGTAGCAACATATAAATCATCACTCCTGCAGCCTCAGTGGCCGACAGGAACTGCCTCAGGATCCTAATCAAGTTGACCCCAAAATGTGATGAAAACCTGAGAATCGGAATTGTGGGATGTGGCGATATTTCCTGCGCGTATCTACAAAACGCCCCATTGTTTTGCGGCGTGGAAATCGTAACTTGTTGCGATCTCAATCCAGAAGCTGCACAGAACCGTGCGCGCGATTTTGATATCTGTTCAGCGGACATAGAAGCGGTGATGCACGATCCTGAGGTTGATCTCATTCTCAACCTTACGGTGCCCAATGCTCATTTTGATGTCTCTCTGATGGCGTTGCGCGCAGGCAAGCACGTGTTCACCGAGAAACCACTAGCCGTGGGGTTGGATCGAGGTAAAATCCTTGTTGTCGAGGCTGAACAACGCGGTCTGTCCATCGGCTCTGCACCAGATACATTCCTTGGCGCCGCCGGAAGATACGCGCGATCACTGGTGGATACCGATGCCATTGGCCACCCTATTGTCGGGACCGCCTTTATGTTTGGACGCGGCATGGAGCACGTCCATCCCAATCCCAGCTTTTACTATCAGCCTGGCGGTGGCCCAGTTTTGGACATGGGACCTTATTATATCACAACGCTCGTCAATCTGCTAGGTTCTGTACATCGCGTGCACGCCTTGGCAACGCGCGGTGAAGCCGCGCGGCTCATTACCGCTGAAGGCCCAAATCAAGGAACGCGTTTCGAGGTTGGAACGGATACAAGCATCCTGTCATTATTAGAGTTTTCCAATGGCACAATAGTGGCATTTGGGGCGTCTTGGGACGTCCATCAGCACTCAAATCACCCTATAGAAATTCATGGCACCAAAGGATCCCTGCGCCTCCCTGATCCAGATAACTTCAGTGGTGTTGTCGGGCATTCCGATCATGGTTCTGCATGGATAGAGACGGATACGACCTCTCACATATTCGGGGCACACAACTGGCCTATGGAGGCTCCGAACCGAGCTAATTATCGCATGTTGGGTCTTGTCGATTTAGCAGCAGCTTTGCGCGAAAGTCGTCCCCCGCGAGCGTCAGGCAGGTTAGCGCTGCATGTTCTCGATGTACTTGAGGCCATTCTGCGCGCGGGAAAAACAGGACATGCGCAAGACATAACAACCCATATTGAACGGCCTCAGCCACTGAACCAGAATGATTGTTTGGGGTATCGCGCAGAATGAGCCTTGATCTTTCAGCCAGATACGCTCTTGAAGTTTTGGCCGATTAAGGGCAGTCACATCAAGAAGCGATCCTTCACGCAGATGCATCACCAATATCTGCGCAATTTTGCAATGTATCAACGTTCGCTCGAAGTTTCGCCTACACTAGCGGAACTCAGGCGGAAAAGATACGCACAGGTGTCTGGCATTTTGTAGGCCTGCCGATAACAAGTGCCCACAGCGACAGCGCAGCTGATGTTTTTCTAGTCATAGATTGTCGTAAAATTACAGAAATCTACTTTGATAATGCTGACGGGTTTAGTTCAAGTGCAGCAGTGTCGGCCTAGTTTTTCGATCATCACTTTCTATATAGCATTGACAGACAAGATTGACACGCGTCACCCTTTTTGGTGCCGTCCCTCTCGGGGGTTGCAGCAGGATTTATTACACTGGCAGGCCAAGATGTTCTTCTGGGCGAGAATGGTGCTTATAGTGCCTGTTTAGAGACTGCAGCATCTAGCATTGTAACGCACTGGCCTAGTCAAATTCACGAATTTGCATCCTCGCTTGGGTTGATCTTGGAAAGGAATAACGCAATTGATGCGTTGATTGCAGCGTGGAACAATTTCGCGCCATAACGATAGGCTTAACTGAGTGTGATTTCAGGCTGAGGCACGCATTTGCAACTTGGCTTCGAGTAACACAAGCTCGGGTTGGACTGGCAGTCCCTCATTTTTGGCAGCCATACCCGCTTTTAGTATCTCGACACTTTGTGCCGCAATTCCCTCTACATCTTGCGCCATGGTGGTAAGGGCAGGGCATATATATTTGCTTAGCGGATGGTCATCGTGACCGGCGATGCGCAAGTCGCACTCCTGTGCACGCCCAATCTTGTAGCCTGCTTCGCACGCTGCTGCTATGGCACCAAATGCAAATCGGTCGTTAGCACATAACAATGTTTTGCCAGGCAACCCGCCATTGGCTATCGTTTTCTGGATCTGTTCATATCCTTGCCTTTCATAATCCCAAGAGGGTTGAACATCGCACCGTATTATCAGGGGCGAAAGCCCTTCCGCGCGCATGGCAGCCTCATAGCTCGCTTGACGTGCTGTTGTGTTTTCATTGGCACTAGGAATCTCGAAATAGACTGGAGCTTCACCAGTTCGACAGAGATAGCGCACCATTTTGGAAACACTTTGCGCGTTATCGTTGCCTACAAAAGGCTGTTCAATGCTGGCGGGTCTGTCAAAAGATACCACTGGCACTTCTTGAGCGAGATTTGTGAAAGTATCTGGAAGGGAGGCCGTTCCCAGTGGCGCAATGATTGCGCCTGCTACTTTCATCGAGCGTAACATTTTGACGGCCTGTGCTTCATACTCTGGAGATCTGTGAGACGAGGCCGGAATCGGCCAATACCCGTCGGCTTGCAACTTGAGCTCAATCAGGCTGACAATTTGCGCAAAGAAAGGGTCGGACATGGTAGGGACGATAATCCCCACATTGCGGGTTTGCTTTAGTTTAAGATGACGCGCGAACAAGTTAGGCTCGAAATTGAACTCCTTCAACGCCGCCTCAATCTGCTTTCTCGTGATCCCTTTCACCAGAGTGGGGTCCTTAAAGTACTTGGATAAAGTAGGCCGTGAGACCCCACTGGCTTTGGCAAATTCATGCATGGACGTGAGTTTTTTCTTCATCATGCTGTTTCACCAATCATCATAAGTTTTCTAGTTGAAAGACTTTCATTTCGATAAAATTTTTCACTCATATCGGTTGGGTTAATCGAATTTTCTTTCAAATGTAAACGTATTTCTTTCCAAAAAATTACCGGCAACAGCGATAAAACCACATGGTGGATTTACAGTGTTTTAGCTCAAGGCGAGCGGCAGGTCACTACGATGACCAAGCATATATTGCATCGTAGAAGCGCGGAAAGTGCCCATACACATTATGCAGATTCTCTACTAATCAGTGATATCTCAAGCACTATTTTGACAAAAGTAAACAAATAATAATCCTTGAGTAAATTTATTTATAGCAGCGAAATTCAATAAGAATTTAAGATAAAAATAATGTTATCAGCACCTTACGTTAGGGCCCACGCCTTGGCAGATGCTGCATCCCAAGAAAAGTCTAGAATCCTTTCGTTGACATAACTTTTCAAACGGCATTCTAATGATTAATATTAGTGCTCAGAAAGGTTTGGCTTGAGCACACAATTGGGAGAAAAAACCATGAAAATAGGAAAGATAAATACCGCAGTGTCGGCGGCAATCTTAGCAACGGCAATGAGTGCAAGCGCTGCCTTCTCAGACACCAACATCGAGTTTATCCAGTGGTGGGAACCTGAAATGCCGGCCGGATCACTGCGTGGCATTATGGATGATTTCGAAGCTGCCAACCCAGGCATCACGGTTACACTTGTCAGCGGACCCTACTCGGCGACCCGCGATCAAATTGTTGTCGGTGCAGCATCCGGCACGTTGAGCGATGTGGTCGGACTAGATGGAGCGTGGGTCAACGGATTGAACAAGCAGGGCGCAATTACTGATATGGGTCCGCTAATGGACGGCGCCAGTTATGACCGCTCGCAGATCGCAGACATTGTTCAGCTTGGTGGGAAGAGTGTGATGTTCCCGCTCGCCTCCTTTGTATACCCAGTGTTTGTCAACCTTGATATTGCCGCATCGGCCGGTGTCGACACTATGCCGAGCACAAGAAGCGAGTTTTTTGACGCAGCAGCCAAAATGACAGATGCAGATAAAAATCAATACGGATGGGTTTTGCCTTTGTCCCTTCAGTCACCTGGCGGCATCCAGAATGATGTGATGTCATGGAACTGGGCTTCCGGCAATTCTATGCTCAAAGACGGCAAACCTGACCTGGAGAATCCTAAAGTTATTGAGACCTTGGAATTCATTAAATCCATGGACGATGCGGGTGTCATTTCACCCGGTATCTTCGCCAAAAAAGAGCAAGACAAGGTTGAAGAGTTTGTAAACGGCCGCGTCGGCATGATGATCAGTTCACTAGCGCATATCAACTTGATCCGCGAGCGGAACCCCGACCTAAACTTTGGCATCTCTGCGATTCCTGCGGTGGACGGGTATGACGGCGCGCGTGGCCTGCCATATGCGTCTTGGGGCATCGGGATCAGCGATTCCACGGAGAACAAAGAAGAAGCCTGGAAGCTTGTCGAGTATCTGATGAGCCCAGAGGTGAACGGCAAATTAGTCTCTATAGCCAACGCGTTCCCCGGCAATGTGAACGCGACACCTGACTTTGTCCAATCGGATGAGCTGTTTGGAAAAGCATTCGAAATCTTCCAGTCAGGATATCTCGCCAACGAATTTGTAGGCCTCCCAGTCGCGGAAGAGCTGATGCGCCAGCTTAACGTTGAGATGCAGAAGATGATGGACGGCCAGCAGACCGCCGCCGAGGCGGCTGCGGCTGCGCAAGCTGAATGGCTTGCCGAATTCTGATTTCTCACTGAAGCGACACTATCCAACGCGATCCCACTGGGTCGCGTTGGTTTTTTGTGGTGACGCCTCACCAACAGTATGAGGTTACGTCAAAGAACGTAAAGCAAGCAGATGACAAAAGTCTCAAACAAGGCAAGGCCTTCAACTGCACCAGTAAAACGCCGCGCGCTTGTCTCACACAAGACAAAACGAACCTTGGTGCCCTATTTCTATGTGGCGCCTGCGATGTTCCTGTTTTGCATCCTAATGCTGTTCCCAATGATAACGGTCTTGCGCTATTCCTTTCAGGATCGCGTCATCATGAACAAGAACCCTGACTATGTTGGGTTCGAGAACTACCGTACCATTTTTGCAGATGAGGTGTTTTGGCAATCCGTTGGCCAAACTCTTTATTTCACTATCATGAGCGTGGTGTTCCATTTGATTATCGGGCTGATCTTTGCTCTATTGCTGAATTCGGATCGCGTGAACCCGATCGCCCGTGGCATTTTGCGGGTGCTATTTATTCTGCCTTGGCTGTTTACCGCTGTCATCATCGCAGTAATCTGGCGGTTGCTGCTTGACCCCAACGGGGTAATCAACGCCATTCTGATGGCGCTGAATATTGTTGATTTCAAAGTGGAGTGGTTCTCATCTACCTCAACCGCGATCCACGCACTGACCTTTGCCAATATCTGGGCCGGCTACCCGCTTTATATGGTGAGCCTTTTGGCTGGGTTACAGGGCATTCCAGATGACCTTTACGAGGCCGCTGAGATTGACGGGGCGGGTGAGTTGCAAAAGCTGGTCTACATCACCATTCCGCAGCTTATGCCCATCATAATCTCCATCGCCTTGCTAGATTTCATTTGGACAATGCAGGTCTTCCCGCTAGTTTGGATGACCACCGGGGGTGGGCCGATCTATGCAACCGAAATGCTGAGCACCTTCACCTACAAGCTTGCTTTTTCACGGTATCAATTCTCACTGGCCTCCGCCAGCGCGGTGATCATTCTGATCCTGTCGATGAGCGTAACCTATTTCTACATCAAACATCAAAAGGCTCGGTGACACCCTATGGCTGTTCAAAGAAACAAACGCTCTCCGCTTCTGACCATATTAGTGTATGCTGGGCTGTTGATTGGCCTCGTTTTTGCCGGGTTTCCTATCCTGTGGATGCTGGCCAGCTCCCTGAAATCTAACATGGAGATATTTGCGCTTCCACCCAGACTACTGCCCAAGGTATTCACCTTTGAAGCCTACACAGAAATCTTCAAAGACCCGGTCAAGATAAGGTTTTTCATCAACAGCTATCTGGTTGCTGGGCTTGTAACCATTCTAACGCTGATCATCGCAGTTCTGGCAGCCTACGGGTTCAGCCGATATTCATTTAAATTCAAAGGCCCGGCCAACATTTTCATCATCTCAACTCAGACCGTGCCGCCAATCACTCTGCTGATTCCATATTTCGGCATGGTTGTCAGTTTTGGTATTTTTGACACATATATGGCGCTGATACTGACCTATCTAGTGTTCACACTGCCTTATGCGATCCTGTTGATGACCGGGTATCTCAACACTTTGCCGCGAGAGTTAGACGAAGCGGTGATGGTGGATGGCGGATCAAGCTGGACTGCGCTTTGGCGGGTTGTAATCCCCATATCGGTCCCCGGGATTGTGGCCACGGGGGTTTATACCTTCTTGCTGGCGTGGAACGAGTTTTTATTCGCTCTGACCTTGACCAAATCAATGGACCTCAGGACTGTTCCGATTGGCATCCAATTACTTATGGGACAGCACGCATTTGAATGGAACCAGATGATGGCGATGAGTATTCTGGGTTCCTTGCCCTTACTGCTCATTTATCTGATGGCGCAGCGCTATTTCTTGGCTGGAATGACTGCGGGTTCAGTCAAGACCTAGGAGTATTAGAGCCGTGTGAATTCCGGCGCCGACTCCAACAGAGCCAAGACGCTGCTTTCCTTCGGCAACCCCTCTCGCCCACCTTGCCGCGTGATCGAAAGCGCCGCCGCCGCGTTTGCAAACCGCACACTTTCTTTCGGTGTCATTCCTGTGACCAGACCAAAGCAATACGCCCCATGGAAACAGTCCCCCGCACCTGTGGTATCGACAACCTCCACATCGTGAGCGAGTTGGTGCCCAATGCAATCATCCCCTGCCTGGCGCACAAAAGCCCCTTCGCCACCCTTGGTCAGAACCACGGCAGCACGGTCTTCCGACCAAAGCGATGCGATAATTTCGCGGGCTTCAGCCTTACCAGTCAGTGCCTCAGCGGCTTGCCAAGGCAGCACGAGGGGATTGCACAGGGCCAACAGTTCATCTGTTTCCACTCCAACCGACCATTCAATATCCGCTACGATCGGAAGTCCCATAGCCTTCACAGCCCGAACGGCAGGCAGCGCGCGTGTGGCATAACTATCGAGCAGCAAAACCGAAGCCCCAGCGAGCCTTTTTATGGTTAGATCCGGGGTTGTACCGATTGGAACATTATCATCAAAGGCGATAAAGCGTTCCCCATCGATACCCACGGTGATGATCGATTTGATCGGAGCGGCCTGGGGAATTCGTGGCGCATAAGCCGTCTCAACCCCATGTGTGCTAAGATCATTTAGGCTAGCCTCAAAGGCTTGTTCTTGGCTTACCCAACCGATGAAAGACGCCCGCGCTCCTAGGGTAGCGACAGCGACCAAGGCCGTCGCAACATTCCCACCATGCGCAGTTATACAGGACGTCACTCGGCCCTTTTGCGCATGCAAAGGGCGATCAACGTAAATCAGCTCGTCAATCGCAATCGCACCGAAGCCAGCAACTTGAACCGGTTTGCTCACCTTAAGCGCTGACAGCGGCCAGGGCAGCATCGCCGTTCAGCCCATCATGAATGACCGCCTTGAAGGCGCGCGCGGCTATTTCGGTGTCGCCATGGCCCCAGATGTTGCGCCCAACCACAGCACCGCGTGCGCCCGCGCGCATCGCATCGGCTGTCTGTTTCAGAGCATCAAGAAGGGTTTCAGTCTTTGGCCCACCCGCCATAACCACCGGGACAGGGCAGGATGCGACAGTGTCCTTGAAGGAGGCAAAGTCGCCAGTGTACCCAACTTTGATCACATCGACGCCAGTCTCAAATCCAATCCGCACGGCATAGGCGATTTCGTCTGGCGTAAATACGATCTCGCCACCCTGCGAGAAGTCGCGGGGATAGACGTGGGCCACCACCGGCATGCCAAACCGCTCGGCTGCATTCACGCTGTCGGTCAGCCAACGGATGTAGTCACCTTCGGTTGCGCCGCGCACCGGTATGGCCACAGCCAGCGCATCGGCGCCCGCACGCACCGCATCCTCAGGCGTAGCGATCAATTGGCGGATGCGGTCATCCGGCGTGAAACACCCGGCTTGAATGGCAAGGGCCGCCTGCCCTGCATATCGAGGCCACAGATGACGGGCGGCGCCGGGCTGTATCGAGACATAGTCCGGGTTAGCCTTCATCACCCGCTCCAACGCTTTGGGCAAATCTGCCAACCCACCCTCACGTACATTGCCGTATCCGACGAAGTGATCAACCGCCGTTCCGAACAGATTGCCCGACGGATGTGAGAACATCCGAGCCAGCCGAACTTTGCTTCCAAGTGCCATAAACTGTTGCTCCAATTTTGAATGTGCACCCGCCTGTGGCATCTAAATGCCGACAACGGGTGACCTTACCAACCAATTTGCCAATTAAATTAGCAAAAGTAAACTTTTTTGATGTATCGTGTAAATAAAATTAAATATCAGCAATCAAATTATTCGTAGTAAATTCAGTCACTTTCCTTGAGCGTGCGTAACTCTCACCTCCTGTGGATGAATTAACCCGTTGACTTCAACACAAAAAATGCAACTCTACTCTTAATATTTGGTTGGAACAACATACAGACACAAACGTGAGGGGGAGATAAAATGGCAGACGTTGTGTTGGAGCATGTTTCCAAGATCTATGGCAACAATTTCCATGCGATCAAGGACCTGAACCTAAGTATCGCCGATGGTGAGTTTCTGATCCTAGTCGGCCCCTCTGGCTGCGGAAAATCTACCGCGTTGCGCATGATTGCAGGATTGGAAGACATCACCGACGGTGACCTGCGCATTGGCGGGATAACTGTCGTCGACATGCCCCCCAAAGACCGTGACATTGCCATGGTGTTCCAGAACTATGCGCTGTATCCGCACATGACGGTCTTTGACAATATCGCGTTCTCCATGAAACTCGCAGGCAAGCCAAAAGCCGAACGCAAAGAACGTGTGAAACAGGTCGCAGCGACCCTACAATTGACTTCACTGCTCGACAGCAAACCTGCGCTTTTATCCGGTGGGCAACGCCAGCGCGTCGCCATGGGCCGGGCTATGGTGCGCGACCCCGCCGCCTTCTTGATGGACGAACCACTGTCCAATCTGGACGCTAAGTTACGGGTGCAGATGCGTGCCGAAATTGCCAGCCTCCAGCGCCAATTGGGTGTGACCACAGTATATGTGACCCATGATCAGGTTGAAGCTCTCACCATGGGGGACCGCGTCGCTGTGCTGAAGGACGGAGTCCTTCAACAAGTTGATACACCCAAGGTTCTCTATGCCAGTCCCATCAATGCCTTTGTGGCTGGTTTTATTGGTTCCCCATCCATGAATCTTTTTGAAGGCCTCCTCAGCGAAGATAAAATCCATTTTGGAGACGCGGCCATTAGTATTTCAAAGGCTGTGTATTGTCGTCTGCCAGGGTTGAGGGCGTATAAAGGGCACAATGTAATCTTTGGTGTGAGGCCGGAGGACTTATATGACAGCACGCTGGAGTCTGGCGCCAAATTTCCGACGGTCCCCGCACAGGTGCGCTCCATGGAAGAACTAGGTGCCGAGCACATCGTCCATTTGACCATCGATGCCACTCGCGTGGACTCAGGCGATCCAGACGCAATAAAAGAGCTGAATTCGCGTTCCAATCTCGTGGCTCGTATTGAAGCACGCAGCACGATGAAACCCAGCACGGACATTCACCTCGCGATAGACGCTGATCGCTTGCATTTCTTTCATCCAGAAACACATATGGCAATTTAGAAATTTTAGCCTGTTGCCACTTTTGTGGATGGAAGCTTAAGCTTTTATAGTTAGCGCTTTGAAGGCCTTTGGACTTAATTATTTTATTTGCTTAACCCATAGGCCTTGTTCTGTGATACCTGTTTTCCATCCGAATAATCCAAAAATATTTCTGTTATAAAACAAAGACAAAGGCTAGTTTACACCATGAAAATAGAAACAGGCCGACCGCGTGGTTCTGGACTCGTCCAGCTCATTCGCACTGTACTCGCCAACGAGTTTTATCTTGCTTTGAAAGAACTGGAGCGGCGCGGCACACTGTTGTCAGAGCTGCTTGCTGACCAGCTGGACGCAGACCCACTGGGCACGCTGACAAAGCTGAAGCCGTATTTGCCCGTTAAATGAGGGTGTGGCGGATGCATTGGAGTAGGCCAGGTGCACACAGATATGACCGATGTTGCGCGTGCGCGCGAAGCTAAAATAACGCAGTTCTACGCTCACGTGTCTCGCTGAATGTCTCGCTGAAGAAA
>MDSY01048965.1_pt1 | contig 13255 bp, 30 predicted proteins | sample 811131 | NCBI WGS metagenome assembly MDSY01 (sample SAMN05326643, study PRJNA326480) | marine metagenome | isolation source: seawater | place: Atlantic Ocean: South West | collected 2010
AATGAGCAAGACTTTCATTCATACCGCCGCGCAATAGTCAATAACCCGTAGGGCACGAGCGTTACGAGGTAAATTTCAGAGGACTAAATACTTTCTATGAGAAGATATACAGAAAGTCAAAATGTCAGATTCGAAGTAAACATGGTAGAACTCTTAGAGGATGCTCTAGAGAGTGATTTCTGTAAGTCTCGACACATGAATAGAAGTGATTTAATTCGTCATTTAGTGAGAATAGGACTCTCAAATTTCAATAAGAATCAACCGAAGAATAGAAAGATGTTGTCAGAATTAACTGATGAAATAGCTATGAATGAGGTAAATCTATTCGATAATACTCGGTAAAACAAATTAGAACACAAAAAAAGTGTCAAAAAACCGGGTTTGAGAGAGGAAACGATAGTATCTATGAAAACTAGACAGAGAAAGAGCTCACGACTGAAAGAACACAGAGTATATTGTACTTATTTTCCTGATGGGAGATATTACATAGGGTACTCCTGTAAGCCTAAGAAGCAGTATGATAATTACTATGGTAGTAGTCGACTTGTCAGAGAACATGCCGGAGAGCTCGTTAAAGAGACGATTAGAGTATATTCTAACCGCAACGAAGCAAAGATGCAAGAGATGATGTTACAGTTACAATGTAAAGATGATGATAGATGTCTTAATGATATGATACACATACGACTTAGAATGTCGCATCTGAAAGATTTTGTTCCGGAAAGATGGGAGCCGCGGGATTATAAGTCAGTACAATCAGACTCTATGGAACGCACAAACGGCTGGCATGCGAAAGGCCACTCTTGAAACCCTTTGTTTATAAGGCTTTCCGACTAGTGACTTTTTAGTTGACCCTCGTAGTAGACTCCCTCAAAGAAGTAATCATCAAACCAATTCGGTTCTAATACTCCTCGATTAATCATACTCTCAAACGCCAAGTAAGAACAATCATCAATGTTATTCTTAACAGTAAGTAGATTAAACTCAATAGAGTTAATAGGTACTACTGAAGGATATGATGTTGCTATATGTTCTAAACGAATACAGGCTTTATACGCTTTAGTCATAGCTTCTCCTGCTCGTTTACTATTCAAGGCTTTACTCATAATCTTTTAGACCCTCTAAAGCAAAGTCAGACCAAACGCCTAACTCATTATCATTGTCTTTACACTTAGAAGAAGGAAGACCAGCAGTAGCGACACGCTCTAGACACATATCACCGGATTGGTTACCGGATTCGAGGTCTCCAGAGGTCTTCTCATATTTCTTCATTATGTACATAGTATATCAAAAGTGTACCCGCGGTTACAAGCTTTTTCGGTATTTCAATAGGGGGGTATGGTGGAGACTCAGCATGGTCCATATCGATATAGGGGTTTAGGCAAACCTGGTTGTTCCCGAGAAACTAAACCAATTTTGAAACCGTTGATTCAAAAAATTTTTTTCTATATTTTTTTCGTCTGAAAACCAATTTACCAAAGATACCATATTACTAATAGTAGTATCAGTATAAGTAAGACTTGTTCTATATTCATGTTCTAAAATTTTTTTTTCTATATTTTTTTTGACTTCAAACCAATTTGTATTTAGTACTTGAAACCGCTGGTACCCTTTTTGTATAATATACACATAATGAAAAATTCAATTAATAACCGAGGAAAAAATATGAAACAATGTGAAATGAAAAAGGCTTGTGATGCAATCAAAAAGATAGACAATCTACAAGACTTAAATGCTGTCATTAGACAATTAAAATTAACTCAAAAAACTTTGAGAGCTGAAAAAGCTATCGAAGCTTTAGCAACTTTCTCAGTAGGAGAAGTAGTTAATATCAGACTTAGAAATGGTAGTGTTGAAAAAGGTACTATCAATAAACTGAATAGAACAAGAGCTGTTTGTGACATCAACGGTAAATCTTATAATGTTCCTTTCTCAATCATGGAGGTAGCGTAATGAAATATACTGAATCATTAAGGATAGCACCAAAGGGTGACAAGATAAGCTATGTTAAGTTACATAACTTTCTTACAGGTGACTTAGTAAATTTAAAACTGATACCTGTGCAAGGTCAAGAACTTTCATATTGGATAGCAGGTAAAGACGGTTATGACATGGTAGATGGTAACAAATACTACAAACTAACTTATCAACCATATGGACTTGATATCACTTGTCAAGGTGGTTACAACTGTTGGTCAATGATAGGACACATGAGAGACTATATCAAAGAAGGTGTAGAAAAAGGTAAACAAGAAATTAGAAAAGCAGCGGAGGCATGTTAATGGAAAGATTTGTAAAATTAAATGAGTTAGAGGGTTTTGATGAAGAATTTAAAAACGCTCTTGGTGAATTGGAACAGAGGATATTTGAAAGTTATAGTAACACATTCCCTAAAGAAACGGGTGACTCTACTAGAGACTCTATTAGGGAGAATATGTTCAGAGATTTTTGTGATGGACTTGGTTATGACTCTGGTGGTCGTAAATATCTCAGAGTGGTATCCGGTGCTTTTGGTACCGATACTCAAACTACTGTTTGGGGATTCATTGCGAAACAAGATTTTAAAGTAAAGAGTAAAAGAAAAACAGGTCCTGAATTTGTTGAGTTCAAAGAAGGTGACTTGTTGAAATCAGCTGGTTGGAAAACTCCAGCTCTCAATGCTCCAAGAGGTAACATCTTTGACGAGAGTTATCAAATAGCATGGACCGGTCCACAGTATCTATGATATACTTGAAACCGGTGGTACACTTTTTATATAATAGTAATAATGATTAATAATAATTTTTTAAGTGAGGTAGAATGAGTAAAGAAATTATACAATTTATACCATGTACTGAATCAACTAGTGGTGGTTCTTTACAAGGTCATATTCAAGCTTCATTTGCTGAGTTAGTTGAAATGTTCGGCGAACCAGCATTCGAAGGTAAAGGTGATAAGATTACAACTGAGTTTGTAATCGATTATGAAGTTAGTGACGAAGAAGGTGACTCTCATGAGAGAGGTTCATTTTGTTTGTACGATTGGAGATATTCAAGAGATTTCAATGATGATTATAAAGTCATTACTTGGAATGTTGGTGGTAAATCTTTTAGTGACAGTTTCTATGCTTCAGTAGGAAAAGAGATTTATGACACAACTGATGTCAGATATGAAGATGATACTGCAGTTCTATGTCATGCAAAGTGGCATGATGTTCCTGAGAAAGTATCAGCTTAGAATTTTGAAAGGAAAGTCCCGTGTGGTATTTCGTAAATTGGGTTTCGTAATGATATATACTGTAACAAGTGAAAGTTCCCTAGGTGTACTGACTTTCCTTTCTCTTTAATATTTAGTATTTTATAAATATAGGAATTATAAATAAATTATGGGTTACATGAATTTAGGTGCTTCTATGAGATATGGTCCAAGTGGGAAGCGAAGAAAAACAAATGCTTGGACAACGAAAAAAAGAAAACCGACTTTTGAGAGTCGACCGGTCAAACCAGACCAAGCAACTCTTAATAGAATAAAAGCAAGTGAAGAACATAGAAAGAAATATCCTTCCTTGACTTCGAGTAAAGGTTACACACCATCAGAAGATACTTCTTACAGACAAGAAGTCTCTAAACAGTATACTGTAGCGATTGGTTATAACAAAGGTGCGTATCAAGTGATACCAAAAGGTGAAATTAAAGACATTGGGAAATAAAAATTTTATATATATTTAATTATGGCTAAAAGAAAACGACCAAAGATTAAATCGATTGATGAACAACACATGGGTCCTGAACCCGGTAAAGATTACTTTGCCAATAAAGGTGACATCAATAAGTTCTATGCTTGGTATTCATATATGTTCAAACGACAAGACAGAGTTCGTATTGTAAGTAACTTTGCCAAACAGTTTGGTTTTAAGAATACTAGTAAATTCTCAAAGATGTATATCCCATCAACCACAGCTGCAATGGTTCGTGGTATCGAGAACGAAGTTGACTTTCCACAAGACCTTCAGATTCGAGAAAAACTTTTCGAACAACTAAGAAGTCTAAACAAGAAAGCTCAAAATTTAAAAGCAGAAGATATTGACAAAGCAGCACAACTACCAAAAAGAAAAACAGTTCAAGAAAACATTCAAGCGAAAGCACTTTCTTTCTTAGGTGAAGTTGACCATGCAATTGATATGTGGGATGTTCAAAGATTCGATATGTATTCATATCTTACAGATGAAAAAGTTACCGGTGCTGTTGCCAAGTCTATGATTAATGCTTGGGACGATATGATAAAAGAAATCATTGAAGCTATCGAAGGTGACTGTAAACAATTAAAAGAAGGATACAGTTATATGACTTTATCACAAAAGAAAGACTACAGAATATTCTTAGAGAAAATAAAATCTGATACACAACGATATGCTGATAACAATAAACCAATTCGAAAACCAAGAAGAGCAAAACAAATAAATGCTGTGAAAGCAGTGAAGAAATTAAACTACATGGACCATGACCCTGAGAATCAAGTCAAGTCCATTGACCCAAGTAAGATAATTGGGTCTCAACAGTTATGGGTCTTCAATGGTAAGACCAATGAGATAATCAAGTATGATGCATCAGACCGTGGTGGTCTTATGGTGACAGGTACAACGATTAAAAATTTCAATCCTAAATCATCTGCTAGTAAAAAGTTAGGAGTGAAAACTGAGCACATAATTAATAGAGTTTTAGACGGTGGTAAAATTGTACTAAATAAAGTTATGAGCGAAATAAGTTCAAAGTCTTGTAAGGTGACAGGACGAATAAATAATAATATGATATTACTTAAGGTGGAATAAATTATGGCTATAGATTATAGTAGATTACCAAATGACGCAAGTGCTGCTGAAATTCTTGAAGCAGTTTCAAAAAAGAAAACCAAAAAAGAAAAGATAGCTTTACTACAAAAGTATAGTAACAGAGCTGACTTTATGTATGTACTCAGAGGTGCATACGCTGACAATATTGAATGGTTGATACCTGACGGTCCATTACCAGAAGGTATTTCTTGGAGTGACTCTCCAAGTATCGATACAGCAGAAGATAGATTGATAAGAGCATATCGTAATTTTAGATATCTTGTTAAAGGTGGAGCTGATATTCTTCAATCAAAAAGAGAAGACATTTATCTAAACATGATTAGGTCTTTACATGAATCAGAAGCAAAACTTTTGATGTCAATCATATCTAAAAAACTACCATACAAAGGAATAACTAAAGCATTAGTTGCAGAAGCTTTTCCTCAAGTATGGCCGAAAGAGTAATAAATAATTACATGAGTAATAAATTAGGTTTAACAATAGAAGAACGAACAGTATACTACACCACTTCGACAAGTGAAAAGAGAATTGGTGAAGTAAGAACTTTCGACCCTATACTAGGCCTAACAACTATTCATGACCCATTACTCAATAAACAAATAGATTTTATTTGGGATTCAGATTCTTCCAAATGGAAGGGTATTGGAGAACAAGCAGGTTACATAGCTGATGTTGATTTTGAAGTACCAATCACTAAACAAAATGATAGTGCGGTACCAGCGACAGCAAAAACTGTGTCACGATTTCCAACATAGATGATGAATGTGGGTGAGAATTTACCCGACAAGGTTTTACATTATGAGGAAATTAACTTCAATTAAAGGAGGTGGTCAAAATTGTTATTATGATTTTTAGAAGACTAACTTTAGAAATGGGAGGACACATAACGAATATACAAAAGAATTAACGATTGAGCTTGACCGATTTCAAGTCTCAGGAGATAATAGAGAAGTCGAGTAGGAATAAACAATATTCCACTATCCATGGATAAACTTCCTACTCACTTTTTAAACTTTTAACTTTTATTATGAATAGGAGAAAAAAATGGAAGTAAAAAATATTTCAATCCAAGACATAGCAGGAGTCATTTCTATTATAGATGTATGCTCATCTAGAGGTGCATTCAGAGGTGAAGAACTAGCTGGTGTCGGAAGATTAAGAGAATCTTTTCTTGCTGAGGTGAAAGCACAGCAACCAGAAAGTGTTGCAGCTCCTGATGCAGTTGATGCACCGGTTGAAGCACAACCAGAAGAAGACTCTAACTAATATGCATATAAGTGAGAGGTCTTCATTGACCTCTTTCTTTTAACTTTAAGAACAATGCCAACGAAATTAAAACCATCAGAAAAAATAGTAGATAGACAGACTAAGAAAGTTTCTGTTAAACATTACTATATTAAATCTTATCCTCAAGAAGAATTATTTAAAGAATTAAATAAAGACAACACTAAACCAAAACACAAACAAAAGATTAGAAACGAATTATCTAGAAGAGGTATAAAAATTATCAGAGTACCTAAGGAGATAGACTAATGGTTTGGGTACCTTTGAAAAATGGTTCAGGACAAGTTGTCAAAGATATTAAACTGAAAGCACCTGCTGGTGCTACAGTAAAGAAAGGTAATGATAAAATTACTTTACAAAAATCAAAAACATTTACAGTTACACATAATAACAGACTTGGCATAAATAGATATAAGATAAATATGTCAGGTGGTTATTCGGCAACGAATAGTGACATAAGAAAAACTAAGACGAGACCTGGTTGGGAAGTTGTCGGTGGTTTTCATTCACCTGAGAAGTTAGCTCAACTAGCTGGTAAAGATAAAGTTGACCCTGATGCTAACAAACCAAGGTCGAAAAGAAAATCATTTTGGAAACAAAAGAACAAACCAGGTACACATAGTTATAAACAAAAACAAAGACTTTCAAAAGAAAGTGAGTTTAAAAAATTTGCAGAGTACATAGACAATGAATGATTATACAAACGATTTTGGTTTTACAGCTGTAGACCAAGATGAATTAAAAACCAAGACCGGTGAAGACGCTAGTATTGGTAAAGAAGTAGCAGAGAAACTTGAAGCTGTTGCTAAGTCCTCTGCTGGTCAAGCAAACTCTGCACAGATAGAAGAACTAGATTCTAAGATAGATATGTTATCTAAACTAGTTTCAAAATCTTTAAATGAATTAGACGACCATAAAGAAAATCTAACATCTATAGATTCTAAAAAAGAATTAGATTTTAAAGATAGATTAATTGAATGTGAAAAACTTATTCTACCTTTATTACAAAACTTGATGAAGAATGAGGAAAAAGAATACATCTATTGGCCAAACAGAAAGGCTATCATACAACAACAAATTGACAGACTACAAAAAATTACAAGATAACTTGAAACCACTTGTACACTTTTTGTATAATTTATACTATGGAAAATCATATACTTTTAATATTAGCAATCCTTGGTAGTATTTCTCTACTTATGAGGTGGACTTTCAAAACAGGTGAAAGTTCAGGTTCAATGTATATGTTGAAATATCTAAAAGAAAATGGATTCTTAGATGAAACAGGATACATTGCTTTCATGCAACACATGAGAGAAGAAAAAAGAATCAAAGACGATAAACAAAATGGCAAATGACTTTACAATAAGTGGTAACTTCGGTGACACTTTCATTCGAATATCTAAAGAAGGTAAAGTTGCTTTAATCTTTGGTGAAGATGATTTATCACTAACCGAAGAAAAGTCTTGGCAAAATACTGAGTCTTATAAAACAGCTGTCTTATTCTCTTTGATGATTGATAGTTTTATTAAGAATGGTAAAGCTCTTGATGACTTAATATTAAATTCTCCTACCGGAAGTATACCAGCTGAACTTATTGGTAAGGGATATGTTGATATAGAATTAGCTGGTGCTGGTTTTGAGGAACCTTATGTAGAAGATGTTCCTGATGAACCAAAAGAAAAATATACTGATAATGTTCTACAATTTAAATTAAAAAATAAAAAGGATGATAATGAAGACGATTGACATAAGTGAAATTAATTCAAATACATACCGAGGTAAACCACGAGGGTATTATGACCCTAGTCCTGTAGAAATGTTCTTTACTAAGATTGGTCAAGAAATATTTAAATTTACAGATAACAACCAACACAAAACTCAAATGACAGACGAGGATTGGATAATACATTGTGACACAGCAAACAAGTGTGTTAGATTTGGTACAACATATGGTCCACAATCTATTAATGATTTTAAACCAGAAGAAAAAGTTGTGTTAAGAAAATTTGTTTTAGAGGATAAAGCATCATGAGAGAAAAAGAAGAAATAAAAATACTTCAACAAAACATGAGAGATTTACAAAAACAATTAGTTGATGCTCAGAAAAGAATACTAGAATTGATGAATGATAAAACTGAATCTGATTCAAAAGTTATTGAACAGAAAAGATTTATTCAAGAAATCAGAGGACAACTTGCAAGAGTTGATGAAGAAACAGTTGAGAAGATTAACAAGTTTATGTCAGACATACCTGATGTTGTAGATTCAAAACAAGTATTAAAAGAAGGTAAATAGAATGCCGACTTATGATTTTATCAATACAGAAACGAATGAAGTAGAAGAACACTTCATGAGTATCTCAGCAAAGGACAAATATCTAAAAGATAATCCTCACATGAAACAATGTTATACAAAAGTTCCTAGTATTATACGAGGAACTATATCAGCAGGTAATGTTGATAATCATGGTTTCAAAGAAGTACTTCAAAAAGTTGGTGAAGCTCACCCGAACAGTGCTGTAGCAAAACAACATACTAGAAGAACAACTAAAGAGATAAAGACTAAACAAGTATTAGATAAACATAGAAAATTACAAGCAAGAAAAAAAGGAAGAAAAAATGTTTAATCACTTAAAGGGATATGACCCAATTACATTACCAACAGAAACAGTAAATGGTAAAAGATATTATGTAACACCTGAAGGTAATAAGTATCCTTCAGTAACAAGTGTCACCGGTATGATGAATGCTAAATGGATTAAGAAATGGAGAGCAAGTGTCGGTGAAGAAGTAGCAAATAAGATATCAGGACAAGCAGCTGGTCGTGGTACAAGATATCATAATCTACAAGAAGACTTTCTTAACAATATTGATATAACACAAAAGTTAAAAGAAGCAACACCTTTAGATTTATTAATGTTTAATCAAACAAAATCATTGACAGAACAAATAGGAGATATCTATATGTTAGAAGGTAGTTTGTATTCTGATGAACTAGCAATGGCAGGTAGAGTAGACTGTATAGCTGAGTGGAGTGGTAAAGTATCAGTAATAGATTTTAAAACATCAACCAAATCAAAATCACCAAGTAAGATTAAGAATTACTTCATGCAAGAAACAGCATATGCAAAGATGTTTGAAGAAAGATATGGTGTTGAGGTTGAAAGAATTGTAACTATTGTGTCGGTAGAGGAAACAGGCCAAGCACAATTATTTGTAGAAAATCCGAGCAGCTGGATTGACCAACTGCTTGGACTTCGTAGTCAGTATAAAACTGAATATGGTTTTTAGGAGTAGTGCCTAAGATATATTATGTTTCACCAAGTTAGACCTTGAATCCATAGTATCCAAAGTGGAGAGAGAATCCCACCGAGAACAAAAATGAATTCGATAGTGTTAGCTATAGATTCTTTTACTTCTTCGCCGTGTCTACTCCAACTTCTTCTAATATTCATTGGAGTATCCTCTGTTTATAAATAGTTATTATAAAAAGTAAATCAAAGATTTACACATATATTTATAACAATGATAACCTTACATAACTGTAGGTTATAATAAAATTAACATAAAATTCACAAATGGCATATTCAAAAGAAGTAGTAGATAGATTTGAGGCAGTGTTAGCTGACCCAAAGAAATATAATGTAGGGAGATTCGACCCGAAAGACCCTATGGTTGCAACAGGACTTGCAGGAGCTCCTGCTTGTGGTGATGTAATGAAACTAGATTTAAAACTAGATGAAAACGATAAGATTCTAGATGTTAAATTTAAAACATATGGTTGTGGTAGTGCAATAGCTTCTTCAACAACATTCGTAGAAATGTTAAAAGGTAAATCATTAGAAGAAGCAAAACTTATCAAAGATAAAGAGATAGCTGAACTATTAGAATTACCACCAATCAAATTACATTGTTCTGTTCTAGCAGAAGAAACAATTAAACATGCAATCGAAGATTGGGAAAAGAAAACAGCTCATAGAAAACACAATAACCCACCAGAGTAATGTACAAGTATTCAATAATATTACTAGCATCAATAAGTATGAATAATTACATTCATTCTTCGGACCACATCTATGGTGTAATGAGATACTTTAAAGACAAGTACAAATTCGAAAGAAACATTAAAGACATATTAGGTTGACCTATACAGGATTGATAGTATAATAGATATATGATTCTAACTAAAAAGAAGTTTACGAATTCAGTCGAAGAATTAGTTATTCAAAAACAACTTTCATACATAGATGCAATCATCTACTTTTGTCAACAAAATCATTTAGAACCTGATTCTGTAAAAGGATTGATTACACCACCATTGAAAGAAAAGATTAAAGCTGAAGCTGTAAGTCTTAGATTTCTTAAAGAAGAATCAACAGCAAAATTACCAATATAAATTATGAGACCACAACGACAAAAATCTTATCATAGAAATAAAAACAAACATTGGAAGAAAAGAAGACATGACGGTCCTCCACCTTTTGATGTAATGCTCAGACAGTTCAAAAAGAAATGTGAACGAGCTGGTATCGTTGCAGAAGTTCGTAAGAGAGAATATTACGAAAAACCTTCTGCTAAACGACAGAGAAAAAAGAAAGAAGCTATTCGTAGAGAAAAACTTAATCAATTAAGTAATAACACTTTACTCAGACCGAGGTACTACTAGATGCAAAGTCTTCATGAGTACTATGAAGGTAATAGAAAAGCATGTGTTAAAACAGATGGAGATGTTTTCTTTATCGAAGGTTGGATAGATGATGAACTTCAAGGTGAAAGAATTATTAAAGACCAAAGTGAATTGTACGCTGAGAATGCAGCTGAGAATTGGGTATTAGGTATATGGGATTTCGAAGATGACGAGCAGAGAAGGATTTGATGCCTACTGTTTGTATTTAGCAATCAATAATCATTTTAATACTGAAAGTTACGATTACTTTAAATACAATGGTAAGGTACCAGCAAAGATACAAGCGTTCTTAAAAAGAAATGATAAATATCATTTTGCTAAACTAGCAAGAACACATAGAGAAGAATTAAAAGATTTTTTAGTAGCAAACTTATCTACTAAAAAATACTATGTAAAAAATCTACTAGAAAATGAATGTGTAGATAATTACAAAGAGTTTAAAAAAAGAAAACAAAAACTATCATATTGTGTCATACAAGATATGAGATATTTAAAAGACAAATATGATAGTATAGATTTTATTTTAGAATGTGAGAACGGACAACACCCACCAATACTAAAAGAATATTTAGGTAGAAAAATATCACCTGAGACTATTATAGCTTTTGATATTATGTTTGGTGTCTTTCTTGAATTTGAAGAATTGATTCAAGAAAAATTTATATGGCCTGTACAACAAAAGAAGTTATCTAAATTAAAACCATTCATAGAATTTGATAGACTTAAATTAAGAAACATTATGAGAGAAGTATGGATTCAGTAGCTTACATAATTGGTAATGGACCTTCTAGAAAAGGATTAGATTTAAATACTCTCAATGGTGTTACATTTGGTTGTAATGCTTTGTATAGAGATTACAGTCCTGATTATCTAGTATCAGGTGATGCTACAATTATTAAAGAGATATGTGAATCAGGATATCCTGAAAATAATAAATGTATCTTTCCTGACTTTGACCCATTACCAAAAGAATATAAAGAATCTTTATTACTAGGATTTCAACAAACTCATAACATAAAAGAATCTAACATAGAACAATATAATCATATTTGGATATTTGGTGCTGATTGGGAAGATGCTAAAGAAGTAAATGTCATTGGTGTAAATCCTGATTGGCAAATAGAAAATATGAAAGGTACAGAAGAAGATTCACAATTTAGTGTTAATTTTTTCTGTGGAAGTCAAGCTATGGCTCAGGCTTCTATAATCGGTTTTGATGAAATTTGTCTTGTCGGTTTCGATTCAATATGGAACTTTCAAGCAGATACTTATCAGAATATCTATGCTGGTACTAATGCCTATTCAAGAGAGAAAGAAACTTCTCGATTAAGGGTTGGTACTAGTGACCCTAATTCACTTATAGGGACACAAGAAGCACAGATAAAGAAAGTGATTGACAGATTTCAAAATGTCAATTATACTATATATAATAATGGTGATAAAAAACCATTAACATACGATAGTTTTATATAATGAAGTAAGTGGATAATATAATAATAAAATTGAAATACAAGGAGATAAAATGTCATTCAATGAATTAAAACGCAGTCGAGGCGGATTCGACAAACTTCAATCAGCTCTGGAAGCAGAGTCCTCAGAAAAGAAAAGCTACGGTGACGATAGATATTGGAAACCAGAACTAGATAAATCTGGTAATGGTTACGCTGTCCTTCGTTTCTTACCAGCAGCTAATGGTGAAGAACTACCATGGGTACAATATTGGGACCACGGGTTTCAAGGTCCAGGTGGTTGGTTTATAGAAAAATCATTAACTACTTTAGGACAAAATTGTCCGATAAGTGAGTATAATACTACACTTTGGAATAGTGGTGATGAAGCTCAGAAAGACCAAGCAAGAAAACAGAAGCGTAGGTTACACTATGTTGCAAATGTTTTAGTTGTTTCGGACCCTACTCATCCTGAGAACGAAGGTAAAGTTATGCTTTATCGTTTTGGTAAAAAAATCTTTGAGAAAATTAAAGATGTAATGCAACCTCAGTTCGAAGATGAAAAACCTATTAATCCTTTTGATATGTGGGAAGGTGCTGACTTTAAACTTAAAGTTAGAAAAGTAGATGGATATTGGAACTATGATAAATCAGAGTTTGCAAGTCCTGCACCAATATCAGAAGATGATTCAACTTTAGAAGGTATCTATAACAAGCAACATTCTCTTGCAGAGATTATAGCTCCCGACCAATTCAAATCTTATGATGAATTAAAAACTCAATTAGATAGAGCATTAGGTCTTGGTGGAGTAGAAGTATCAACTGCAACAGCAGAGACAATAGCAGAAGACAATACAGTCGGTCTTACAGCTACTGCTGATGAACAACCTTGGAGTGATACAACGACACCGGTAAGTAGTTCAGAAGATTCAACTGATGAAAGTATGAGTTATTTTGAGAAACTTGCTAATGATTCATAAGTAGAGTTATAAATAATATAACTTAA
>MDSY01091206.1_pt1 | contig 13255 bp, 12 predicted proteins | sample 811131 | NCBI WGS metagenome assembly MDSY01 (sample SAMN05326643, study PRJNA326480) | marine metagenome | isolation source: seawater | place: Atlantic Ocean: South West | collected 2010
GAAGAAGCAAAAAGTATCGAAACTGAATTAGATGTTGTAGAAGGTATGCAGTTTGATAGAGGATATCTTTCTCCATATTTCATTACAAATGCGGATAAAATGACTACTGAATTAGAGAATCCTTTAATACTTTTGCATGAAAAAAAATTAACTAATTTACAAACAATGGTACCACTTTTGGAAGCCGTTGTTCAAGCTGGAAGACCATTAATGATAATTTCTGAAGACGTTGAGGGCGAAGCTTTAGCAACATTAGTTGTTAACAAACTTAGAGGTGGATTAAAAGTTGTTGCCGTTAAAGCACCTGGTTTTGGTGACCGAAGAAAAGCCATGTTAGAGGATATTGCTATTTTAACAGGAGGACAAGTAATTTCAGAAGATCTAGGTATTAAATTAGAAAACGTAAAACTTAATGATCTTGGTTCTGCTAAAAAAGTTAAAGTTGATAAAGAAAATAGCACAATAGTAAGTGGCAGTGGAAAAAAATCTGACATAGAGGCAAGATGTGCTCAAATCAAAGCTCAAGTAGAAGAAACAACTTCAGACTATGATAGGGAAAAACTTCAAGAAAGATTAGCAAAATTAGCTGGCGGAGTTGCTGTAATTAAAGTAGGTGGTGCAACAGAAGTCGAGGTTAAAGAAAAAAAAGATAGAGTCGAAGATGCACTTAATGCAACTAGGGCAGCTGTTGAGGAAGGAATAGTAGTAGGAGGTGGATGTGCTCTTCTTTACGCTGCACAAGACCTTGATAAAGTAAAAGTTAAAGGTGATGATCAAAAAGCCGGAGTAGAAATTGTTAAAAGTGCTCTTCAAGCTCCTATTAGACAAATAACTAAGAATGCAGGAGTTGACGGTTCAGTAATAGTTGGAAAACTTTTAGAAAATAACAAACCTACCAGTGGATATGATGCACAAACAGAACAATACGTAGATATGTTTAAGGAAGGTATCATAGACCCCGTAAAAGTTGTTAGAACTGCTTTACAAGATGCTGCCTCTATTTCTGGTTTACTTGTAACTACAGAAGCTATGATTGCAGATAAACCTGAAGATAAAGACTCAGGACCAGCAGGTGGAATGCCTGGTGGTATGGGTGGAATGGGTGGAATGGGTGGAATGGGGATGTAACCTAATCTACTTTAAAAAATTAAAAAAATTAAACCCCCAATTTTTGGGGGTTTTTTTTATTTAAAAATTCTAGATACAATAAAAAGTCCTAAAGCAACCGAAGGTCCTACACCGAAAGCAAATAGTAAAGTTCCAATACCAACTATACCTCCTAAATACCAACCAATACTAACTACAGATATCTCTAAAAATGCTCTAACTAGTGCAATAGGTAAGTTTGTTTTTTTTTGTAATCCTGTCATTAAACCATCTCTGGGACCAGGACCTAAATTTGCTATTAGATATAACCCACTACCCAATCCAACAATTAAAACCGCTGCTATTGCCATAATGATTTGAAATAAAAAATTTTCAGGTGTATTTATATATGTCAAAGATACATCTATCATAAAAGCAATAATTATTGCATTTAGAATTGTTCCTATCCCAGGTTTTTGATTTAAAAAAACCCATAAAAAAATAACAAATAAACTAATAAGAAAAGTTATCAATCCAATTGAATAATCTATGTGTAAAGAAATACCTTGCGCAAGTACACTCCATGGAGAAGCTCCAGTCAATGAAACTAATAATAAACCTTCCCCAAGTCCGAATAATGTTAAACCTAAGCATAAATAAAAAAAAGTTGATATTTTAGGTTTAAAATTCAGAGGTTTTGGAGAACTCCAACTTATTTTTGGGATTTTTTTTATAGTTAAAAACATTTTTTTTATATATTCATACCTGAAATTCCAATAAATGAAAAAATATATTTATTTATTACTATTTATTTTTTTTACCTTCAAGGCCTACTCTCACACAGGTCATTATAAAGGAATTTCAAAAATTGAAATGGATGTTTTGAGAAATGGCGAAGTTGTGGGTTATAGCAACTATTTTTTTGAATACAGTGAAAATATATTAATTGTCAAAAATTACACAAAATTTAAAGTCAAAATTTTGGGAGCTACTTTATTTTCAATATCAAGTGAAGCAATTGAGACGTATGAGAATGATAAATTAATAAATTTTAAATCTATAACCTATCAGAACAAAAAAGAGAAATTTGTAAATTTAGAATATAACAACACGACGAATAAATTCGATATAAATGGATCATCTTATAAAGGAGAAGCAAGTGCTAATAATGTTGTAGGAAATTGGTGGAATCATAAAATTCTAGATGCTGATACACAAATTAGTCCATTATCTGGAAGTATTAAGGAGCAAGTTGTTAAATTCATTGGAAAAGAAAGTTTAATAATAAACAATAAAAAATATAATGCTGATCATTATACATTAAAATCAAAAAATGAAAATCTGCCAGATGATAAAAAATTAAATTTTGATATTTGGTATGATTCAAAAAAAAAAATAATACTTAAAGTCTCTTACTCTAAACTAGGAGACTGGGAGTATAAATTGAAAGGTATAGAATAAAATATGTCTATCTGGGGAAGTTTAATTGGAGGTATGGTTGGATTTTCATTGGGAGGACCTTTTGGTATGTTGTTAGGTTCTATAATTGGTGGAAAAATCTCTAGAAGCAGGTCTAGAGCTGGTTTAGGATCTTTTAAAAATCCTCAACAAATTTTTGCTTTATCTTTAATAGTTTTATCTGCAAAGTTAAGTAAAGCAGATGGACAAGTAAGCCGTGAAGAGCTGGTAGCTGTAAAAGAAAAGTTAAAAATACCTGAAAATGAACTTGATCAGGTTGGAATAATTTTTAATAAAGCAAAAGAAGAAAGTACAGGATATGAACCCTACGCTCAGCAAATAGCTCAAATTTATAGAGGAAATCTTAATGTTTTGGAAGAAGTCATAAATATTTTATTTTATATTGCCGAAGCAGACGGAGATTTAAGCAATAATGAAATAAAAATGATCGAAAATATTGCTAAAATTTTTGGACTAAATGAAACTCAAATAAAAAGTATTAAAGAAACTAGAAAATCTTCTGATAAACTTAATCCATATATTGTTTTAGAAAGCAATCCTAAAGATGATCTTAAGATTATTAGAAAAAGATATTTAAAATTAAGTAAAGAACACCATCCTGATTTACTAATAAATAAAGGCGTTCCTGAAGAGGTTATTGAAGAAAGCAAAAAGAAGATGAGAGCTATAAATTTAGCATGGAATCAAGTTCAAAAATTAAAAGCTAATTAAAATTGATCTTCTTCTGTTGAGCCTTTCATGGCTGTAGTAGAGCTTTGACCTGAACTAATGGTATTTGAAACAGCGTCAAAGTAAGAAGTCCCTACTTCTCTTTGATGTTTTACACTTGTGTAACCATCTTTTTCTTTTGCAAATTCTTGTTCTTGTATTTTTGAATAAGCGGCCATACCTTGACTTTTATATTTTTCAGCAAGTTCAAAAATAGCGATATTTTGAGTATGAAACCCAGCTAATGTTATAAACTGAAATTTATAACCCATATCCCCAATTTTTTCTTGAAATGAAGATATTTCTTTATCAGATAAATGTTTTTTCCAATTAAATGAAGGAGAGCAATTATATGCTAATAATTTGCCAGGAAATTTATTGTGTATAGCATCTGCAAATTTTTTTGCCTCTTCTAAATTAGGGGTTGCTGTCTCGCACCATATTAAATCTGCATAAGGTGCATAAGCTAAGCCTCTTGAAATTGCTTGGTCAATTCCATCTTTAACATAATAAAAACCTTCTGGAGATCTTTTTCCTGTTAAAAAAGGTTTGTCATTTTCATCATGGTCATTGGTAATTAGTTTTGCTCCATTAGCATCGGTTCTAGCAAGAATTATTAACGGAACATCTGCTATGTCTGCCGCTAATCTTGCTGCTTTTAAATTTTTTATCATTGTTCCAGTTGGAACTAAAACTTTTCCACCCATATGCCCACATTTTTTTTCACTAGCTAGCTGGTCTTCAAAATGTACTCCTGCTGCACCAGCTTTTATAAATTTTTTTGTTAATTCAAATACATTCAATGGCCCACCAAAACCAGCTTCTCCATCCGCGATAATTGGCAACATGTAATCAACTTTATTTTTTGTATTCATATCACCATCTTTAAGTTCCATGTGTTGTATTTGATCGGCTCTAATAAGAGCATTATTAATTGAGTCAACTAATTTTGGAGCGCTATCAAAAGGATATAGTGACTGGTCAGGATACATTTCTCCTGCTGTATTAGCATCTGCAGCTACTTGCCATCCACTAACATAAATTGCCTTTAATCCTGCCTTTGCATGTTGGACTGAGTGATTTCCAGATAATGAACCAAGAGTATTAACAAAGGGCTCTGTATTTAATAAGTTCCACAATTTTTTAGATTGGACTTCACACATTGTATGATGAATTTTTATAGACCCTCTTAATCTTTCAACTTCTTTTTCTGTATAATCTCTCTTAATTCCAGAAAATCTTTTTAGGTCATAAGAAACATTTGATTTTGGCATTAATTTTCTCGGTTTTTAATTTATTATTTATTGAAGATAAATAATTTAGTTAGTCCTGATCTACTTCATTGTTATCATGATCATGGTCTGCAAAGCATATATCATCGTGATAAGATACACAGTTCGATGGTTTATACTTATCTTCAGGATTATTTAAATTATTCATAATCTACTAATATTAACAAAATATTAACTAGTAAAGTTTTTTATTGATTATATCTGATAATTTGATTAAAATATTAACAAAAAATTAACAAAATATTAACAGCCTGTTAAATATGCGAAAAATATACAATTATGGTCAAATAATTAGAGCTAAAAGGCAAAATAAAAACATTAAAGCAATAACGCTTGCTAAGGACCTTGGAATTACTGCAGCTTATCTTTCACTAATTGAATCAAACCAAAGAAAACCTGATGGAGATTTATTATTAAGAATTCAAGATTTATTAGAGCTACAGAGGGAAGATCTTACAAAAAAAACAGATCCTGATCTAGAGTCCAGAACCCAAGAAATAGTTAAAATATCTATATTAGAAGATTTAGATATTCGATCTGATGAAGTGCAGGAAATTGTTAGATTGAATCCTAAAATAGCTAAAGCCTTAGTGAAACTAGGTATTGATCATAAAAACAAAGAGCATGAATTGGGTCAAAATATTGAAAAAAAAATATATGAAGGGGGAACAACATTTCCGGGAGAAATTGTTTCAGATTTTATTCAAAAATTTGAAAATTATTTTCCTAAACTTGAAGAATTTGCAACAACAATTTATGAAAAAGTTAAAATGAATAATAGAACAAGATATTTATCACTTTGCAGTTATTTAAATGAAAAACACAAAATAATAGTCAAAGATATTTTGCCTCAAGAAAATAAACCTTTTTCAAAAATTTTTTTACCAGAAAAAAAAGAATTTCATTTATCAGATTTGCTTAATCTTGAAACTAAAAAGTTATTTACTGCTGCATTAGTTGCTCAATTGGAAGCTGATGGATTAATAGAGGAATATTTAGATGATTTTTCATTTCCTTCTGAAACTAGTAGAAAAGTATCAAAAGTTGCATTACTTAATTATACTGGAGCTGCAATAATAATGCCTTATGAAATTTTTTTTAACGAATGTGTAAAAAAACATAGGTATGATCTTGAATTGTTACAATCTACATTTGCAGTTTCATTCGAACAAGTTTGTCATAGAGTTACTTGTCTTAATAATCCTGACCCAAAATTAAGGGGTATTCCTTTGCATATGATAAGGGTAGACAGAAGTGGGAACGTTTCAAAACGATTTTCACTTTCTGGAATTGAGTTGCCAAGATTAAGTGGAGCTTGCCCTAAATGGAATGTATACAGTGCTTTTTCAAACCCAGGTAAAATAAGTGCTGCAGTAAGTAAAATGACTGATGGAGAAAAGTATGTTTGTATAGCAAGAACAGTTGAAAAAGGAATTTCAAAATATGGAGAAGAAAAAGGTTTACTTTCAATTGGTTTAGGATGTCAAATTAAATATGCTAAAGATTTTGTTTACGCAGATGGTCTAAATTTAAATGATGAAAAGAGTGAGTCTAAAATTGGAGTTTCTTGCAGAAAATGTGATCGTTTAGATTGTAGTCAGAGAGCCTTTCCTCCTGATACACAAAACTATGATGTAAATATTAATCAAAGAGGAGTTTCTATCTTTGTAAACGAATAATTATTAACTAGCTTTTTTCGATCTTTCTTTAGCAAGTAGTTGTGTTAGTGAATCAACCATAAGATCTGAGGCCTTAAAAATTTCATTTGAATTAAATTCATGAGATAAATTTCTTTCTGGATTTGATTTGTCTTCAATAACTATTCCTTTATCAGGCGAATTGTCCTTAATATAAATTAATATTAACCAGTCATCATCTGATGACTCATCCCATTTAATAAAAATTTCACCTGTTTCAAATCTCCTATCTATGCATCTGAAAATCGACATATTTCTAGTAATATGTCGTTTATTTAATTGAAAAACTAAACTGCTTGCACTTCTGTAAAAACTTTCAAGGGCAAACTCAATTTTTTGTCTAGCTAAATTATATTCCTTCTCTCTTTCAAGAAGCTTCTCTCTATCGTCATCTTCAAATGTTTTAACTCCTAAAGCCTCTACTCTTTCTCTAATTTTCTGATCTCTAATTAATCGATATTTTTCCTTTAATTTTTCGATTCTATTTTGTAGTCCAGTATAATCTTCTCTTTGTTCTTTTAGAGAAATTTTCTCCAACTGCTCTAATTCTTTAACTTCTCTAATTCTAAATTTTTCTATTTGTTTCTCTAATTTTATCTCTTGTAAAAATCTTTTTTGTCTTTCGGCTTGTTCTTTTCTAAGTATCGCTTGTTCTTTTCTTAAAAAAAGTTTTATATCTTTTGATCTTTCTCTCTCTAACCTTTCCTCTTCCTTGATTTGCTTTTCTTTCAATTTAAGTTGAAATTTTTCTTCTTCTATTTTATTTTTTTGTTCTTTTTCTTTTTCTTTTTTTACCTTTTCCATCTTCTCAATTTTAATTCTATTTCTCTCTTCTACCCTTAAAATTTTATAGTCTTGAATCTTTTTATCTATTTTATGAAAAAAACTTTGTATTGCTCTATCAATTGAAAAAACATCAAATTTAAAACTTAATAAAAATTTGGATTTTATGTTTTCTTGAAGTCTAATTAGTTTTAATAATATATCTTTATTGCTTATAATTTTTTTTCTATTTCGTTTTAATTTAATATTTTTTTTTTTAATTAAAATTTTTTGCTTTTTTTTAATTAATTTTTTGGATTTTTTTGTACTAGAAATTTTTCTAATACGCTTTTTTTTTTTATTTTTTTGATTTTTTTTTTTTCTTTTTTTCATTTACAGGTAGGTTAGACTTATCAATAAATAATTAATAAATATAGTCTCTTGTATTGGGCGTAGCTGTTAATTTTTTGCTTAATTGAAATTGAAATACAACCTGGTCTCCCAATTTAAATGCCATTTCACATCCAGCTAGATAAAATTCCCACATTCTAAAAAATTTTTCGTCAAACATGCTTAGCACCTCTTCTTTTTTACTTAAAAATCTTTCTTTCCAATGTCTTAATGTATGGGAATAATGCATTCGCAACACTTCTATATCATTAATTATCAAACCTGATTTTTCAATAGGTCCTATTACTTCACTCATGCTAGGCGTATATCCTCCTGGAAAAATATATTTTGAAATCCAAGGATGGGGATCTCTTGGAGGATCTATAGAACCTATTGTATGAATTAATGCAACACCATCATCGTTTAAAAGTTTAGATACTGAGTTGAAATAAGTTTTGTAGAACTTTCTTCCTACGTGTTCAAACATGCCAACACTTACAATTCTATCAAACTTCTCATTAAGTTCCCTGTAATCTATTAATTTAAATCTTACCTGATTTTCAAGATTAAGTTCTTTTACTTTTTTATTACTATATTCAAATTGATTTTCAGATAGTGTTATTCCTAAAACTTCACATTGTGATTTTTTTGCAATTTCGATCGCTAATGTTCCCCAGCCTGATCCTATGTCTAAAACTTTCTGGTTGGGTTTTAAATTTAACTTTTTAATTATATGTTCTATTTTATTGTTTTGTGCGGTTTCTAAAGATTCATTTTCATTTTTAAAATATGCACAAGAGTATTGTCTATTTTTATCTAAAAATAAATCATACAATTTTTCCGAAATATCATAATGGTGTGCAACGTTTCTTTTTGATTTTGAAATTAAATTAAAATTAGTAAGATAACGATAATTTCCTCTTATTTTTTTTATAATCTTGGCAAATGAATTTGTTTCTCCTCTCCCTATGTTTTTTAAGGCTATTTCCAAAAATTCTGTTAATGTCCCATTTTCAATTATCAGTGAACCGTCTGAATATGCTTCTCCAAAATATAAATCTGGTAGTAGAAGTAATTTATAATGCAAACTTTTATCCAATAGTCTAATTTTAATTGGATTTTTTTTTTTCGGATTTCCTACGATATGTTCTTTAGAGTTTGCATCTATTAATACAAATCCATCATCTTTAAAAAGCTGATTTAAGAAATGAGTTAAATTCATTTAGTTTACTTTTAAATTATTAATATTAAATTCTAATTTATCTAAATCTTCAAATAATTTTTTTTCTTCATTTTTAGATAATAAGCTAAGTATAGGAAGAATATTTCGATATATTTTGTCTTTTTTAGACATAAAAGTATGGAGTGCGGAAATTAAATTATGTTTCTCAAATACCTTTCTTACGTTACATAATTTTTCATTAACAGTTTGCGTATTATTTTTATAAAAATCATCATAAACTTTTCTTGCTAACGGAGCAGTTACGTTGCATGTGGCAGTTATTATTCCGGCACAACCCAATTCAAGACCTTTTAGTAATTTCCCCTCAGATCCAGGAAGTACTGAAAAATTTTTTATTTTTATAGTCTCAAACAAATTATACGTACTGTCTTTAACTCCAATTATTTGATCTGGAAATTTTTTTACTAATTCCTCAACACATTCTTTGCTAAACTTATATCCACATAATTTTTCAAAATTATATAATATAATTTTACAATCATTTATTTTTTCAATAATTCTAGAATAATAATTAATTACATCCTCGTCCCCATATTTATAATAAGCAGGAGGCATGATCAAAAATTTATTAAAATTTAAAGTATTTGATATTTTCATAAAATTTATTGTTTCGCTTAGCGAATTAAGTCCAGTACCTATTATATATTTATCTTTAAATTTGCTTTTTGATAGCTCATTGATTAAATGAATTTTTTCACTCAAAGAAATTAATTGTGATTGCCCGGTGCTTCCAAAAATCGCTACACCATGACATCCCATTTCAATAAGGTTTTCTGCATGTTGAATTGTTTTATGAACATCTAAAGCCAAATTATTATCTAGAATCGATAGCGAAGCCGCATAAATGCCTTTAATTTCAGTCATAATAAAAAGTAAAAAAGTATTATAACTTATATTAATTTAAATTAATAAATTAAATTTATGAAAATAGGTGTTTTTTTAAACTATGTAGGCTTGGGTGCAAACTTGCTTCATTTAAGTTATTGCCATCAAATAGCAAAGAAATATGGACCTATTGTAATTATTACTTTGTGTGAAAATTTAAAAATGGCTTTAGAGGATGACCCTCTAATTAAAGATATAATTGTTATAGATGGAAAAAATTATAGAAGAGTAATGGACATTTTTAAATTATCAAAAAAATTAAAACATAACTCATTTGAAAAACTATTTATATTTTATCCAAGCTTAAGAACATATCTTGCTGCAAAATTTGCAAATATTAAAGAAGTATATTCTTACCCATTTTATAAAAAAAAAAAACTTCATCTTATTAATGCAGCAAAAGAATTTACTGAAAAATATTTAAATATTAAGGATTGTCCAACAGAAACTAAAATTTTTATAAATAATGAAAAAAAGAATACTGCAAAAAAAATTATAAATCAAAACTATTATAATATTGTTATTGGAGCAGGATCTTCGGGACCTACTACCAAATGGGGCGAACAGAATTATATTGACCTTATTAATAAATTAAACTTAGAGGATAATTATTTTTTTTATATTTTGTGTGGTGGTAATGAAAAAAATTTATCTGAAAAAATAATTTCAGGAGTAAATAAAAAAAATTGTGTTTCATTGCATGATAAAAATATTTCAGAAATCATTCCATTAATTTCCTTATGTAAAATATATGTTGGAAATGATTCATTTGGACATCATGTTATGTCTCAATCTAATATACCTAGTATTATTTTACTACTTGATACTCCAAGCACCTATACAGATTACAGTAAAAATCAATTTCAAATTATACCGGAAGGGAAAAAAATAAATGAAATTAAACATGATACAGCATTTAATCCAAATTTAATAAAAATAGAACAAGTTTATAATAAGATTTTAGAAATAAAAAATTAAATCAAATTATTTAATATTAAATCTTTAGCTTCATTAACTATAGCCGACAAACGTGATGTTTCTGGGGAAACATCAGGGTGAATTTTTTTTTGTATTTTTGAATGAGCTCTTTTAACATCTTCTTTTGTTATTTTTTTATTTATATCCAAATTTAAAATTTTATATGCTTCTTCAAGTGAAAGATCTGAAGAATTATTAAAATTATTTTTATTATTAAAAGAAAACCTTCCAGAATTTCTTAATGTTTGAATGAGTCTGAATAAACCAATCATCTGAAAAATTGTTAGGCCTTTAAGTTTAATAAGACCAAGACCCAATAAAACTAAAGGCAACGAAAGTAAAAATCTTCCCCCAAATGCAAATAGTGCTGCTAGCAGAAGTGAAACAATGAAAATTGAATATCTGACAATTTTGCTCAATTTTTTAGTTGAGGCATTTGCTATAAATCTTAATAATAAATAGCAGATAATAAAAATAATAAGTGAATAAATTATAATATTCATATATCTAAGTTTTTTTATGAAAGTACCACAACTTCAAAAGAAACCCGAATTAAAATCTTGTCACAACACAAGCTGGGAAGATAATTATAGTTGGATACATCAATCAAATATTCTGGAAGTTTTAAGAGATAGTTCAAAACTTGCCCCTGAAGTGAAGAAATACTTAGAGGAAGAAAATTCTTATACTGAACACCATTTGAGAGACACTAAAAATACACAAAAAAAATTATTTAATGAGATAAAAGGAAGAATAAAATTAGATGATGAGTCTCTTCCGTATAAAGATATTAGATATGAATATTGGACAAAAACAACAACTGAAGGAAATTATTCAATTAAACTTAGAAAAAAGATTGGAACAGATAAAATTGAAGAAATATGGAATGGAGATAAAGAAAAAGAAAAGCTTAAAACTGAATATTTTGGATTAGGAGATTTAGAAGTTAGTTTTAACGACAAGTATCTTGGTTATTCTTTAGATCTTAAAGGTTCGGAATATTATACAATTTTTATAAGAAATATTGAGACAAAAGAATTAATTACAGAAAAAATAGAAGAAACGAGTGGAAGTATCGAATTTAGTTTAGATGATCAATATATATTTTACTCAAAGTTAGATGCAAATCATAGACCAAGAAAAATATTTAGGCATAAATTAGGAACCCCAGTAAAAGAAGATAAATTAATTTTTGAGGAAAAAAGTGAAGCATTCACAGTTAACATTGGTTTGAGTTCAGATGAAAAATATTATTTTATTTCTACATCAGATCACAGTACTTCTGAACAATATTATTTTCCAGTTGATGAGGAAAATCCTAAACCAAAGTTAATAAAAGAGAGAAAAAGAGGAATTATCTATTCTGTAAATTCATGGGATGGTTATTTTTATAATCATACTAATGAAAATGCTGAAGATTTTAAAATAGATAGATGTAAAGATTTATCAAATCAAAAATGGGAAAGTTATATAGCTGCAAAAAATGAAGTTTTAATTGGAGGCTTAGTTTTTTTTAACAATTGGATAATTCGATCTGAAGTTTCTGAAGCATTAGGAAGATTATTTGTAAAAGATCTAAAAAAAAATATAGAAGAAGAGTTAATTTTCGCTGATGAAAAAGTTATAGTACCAGGAGTTTCTTCAGTCCAAAAAGATAAAAATACTGATTTTGTATATTTGTCCTACTCATCACCAAAAACTCCAGGCAGAACTTATTTATACAATTTGAAGACTAAAGATAAAAAACTAGTAAAAGAACAAGAAATTCCTTCGGGTCATGACCCAGATAAATATATTGTTGAAAGGCTTGAATGCCCTTCGCATGACGGAAGAATGGTTCCAATAACTATTACAAGACACAAAAAAACTAAAATAGATGGATCTGCAAACGTATTATTATATGGATATGGTTCTTACGGTAATTCTATGTCTCCAGGATTTTCATCAACAAGATTAAGTCTAATTGATAGAGATATTATTTGGGTAACAGCTCATATTAGAGGTGGACTGGAAAGAGGAATGAAGTGGTGGAAAGAAGGAAAGCTTCTTAATAAAAAAAATACCTTTGAAGACTATATTGCTGTCGGTAAATATTTAATTGAAAAAAAATATACTTCAAAACAAAAAATAATTGGAATGGGAGGTTCTGCTGGTGGACTATTAATGGGAGTGGTGGTTAATCAAGCGCCAGAATTATTTTTAGGAGTAATTATGGCTGTACCATTTGTTGATTCTTTAACAACAAATCTTGATCATTCTTTACCATTGACAGTTGGTGAATTCGATGAGTTTGGTAATGCAAAAGATAATGAGGAACATTTTAAATATATTTTTTCTTACGCTCCATATAACAATATTAAAAAAATGGATTACCCACACATGCTAATTACTACAAGTCTAAGTGATAATAGAGTATTATTTGATGAACCGACAAAATTCACTGCTAAGCTTAGAGATTTTAAAACAGATAATAATTTACTTCTTCTTAAGACAGAAATGAACGCAGGTCATGGTGGTAAATCAGGTCGTGATGGTGCTATCGAAGAAATAGCTTTTGATTATGCATTTGCTCTAAAAATTTCAGAAAAAATTTAATTTTTCCATCTTGAAAAAATTTAATTAATTCTTATCTAAAATTAGTAAGTCGCCTATTGGGGCTTATATAAATAAACTTGCTTAAAAAGGAGGATATATATGACAAGTAAGGATCTATCTATATTCAACTCATTAAGACC
>MDSY01003079.1_pt1 | contig 13254 bp, 14 predicted proteins | sample 811131 | NCBI WGS metagenome assembly MDSY01 (sample SAMN05326643, study PRJNA326480) | marine metagenome | isolation source: seawater | place: Atlantic Ocean: South West | collected 2010
CCCGTAAGATATACATCTTGAGCACCGTAAGCGACGAGTTGCATCAGACCACCTCCCATTGTTTTTTTTTATACATTACTAAAAGAAAAAAAATTTGAAATTCCTAAATTAATTCAAATTAAAATACTTTTGTATGAATTTCTCTAAATACTTTTCCTCATACACTTGTTTTTCTTTACTCTTACGCTTTGTAAATATATACAATCCTCCCTTCTTTTTCACACACCAACCGTCATCTATTGCGTTTAAAACAAAAACCATCTTGCTCCATTCTTTAGGGGTGTATTTTTGCAAATCCACATTCATTATTAATATCTCATATTAAAAATATAAAAAACTGACATAAATTAAAATATATGCAACGAGAAAGACATACGGTGGATCAGTTATTTTCTAATAAAATGAACAAATTCACGCAAAAAGAAATGGCCTTGATTGAAAAGTATCAGGCAAAAGTGAAAGAATATCAGGAAAAAATGGATCAAAACATGGAAGAAGAAAAACATGCCCTCTACATGGAGAAAATAAAAGGGTATCAGGCAAAAATCAAAAAGTTAGAAACGAAAATGAATGCTTACTTTCTAGAAAATTACAACGACTTGTTCCACTATTTTGAGATTAAAAAGGACATTGAAAGCAACAATAATCCAAAGACACTGATTCACCGATTTTTTGATAAAACCCGGAAAAATGAGCAAATCAACCACAGCGAATACAATCAATGTATCCAAACCTACATGAGAAAGAATAACTTTGACATTTATAGCAACGAGTATTGGAGCCCCGATGAAAATCACCACTTGTGCACAAAATGCAACCAAGGGGAAATGATACAGTCCACCAGTGACGGTATATTAATCTGTAACAAGTGTCATGTGTTCATGAAGTATTTGATCCACAATGACAAGCCCACCTACAAAGAACCCCCTAAAGAAATCTCCTTTTATGCATATCGGCGCATCAATCATTTTAAGGAAATCTTGGCCCAGTTTCAAGCCAAAGAGACCACGGACATCCCAGCGGTCATCATTGAAACCATCAAACAACAAGTGAAAAAGGAGAGGATCGACATGTCCACCTTAACCAACAAGAAAACCAAGGAAATCCTTAAAAAGCTGGGATACAACAAATACTACGAACACATTACATTCATTAAAGACAAGTTGGGAATTAAGCCCCCTATCATGAACCCCCAATTAGAGGAAACGCTGTGTAATTTGTTTATTGACATTCAAATCCCATATGCGAAATTTTGCCCGCAAGATCGTGTCAACTTCCTAAACTATTACTATACCTTGTATAAATTATGTGAGTTATTGAATGAGAAGAGTTATTTGCCTCATTTCCCCATGCTAAAGGAACAAAAGAAGATTGAACAAGATGAAATTTGGAAGAAAATATGCGAAGAGTTGGAATGGGAATTTATACCGACATTGTGAGTTTTTATTTTAGTCGTGGTGAAACCTCGCGCATTGGTACTAGAATCCGTATTGGTGCGAACCTTGTCCGATTCCCCAGAGGATTTAAAATTAATATAGCAATCATATTTTCTAAAATTAATATAATGAGTTTCAAAACGTATTGTATTAATTTAGATAATGATGAAAAAATAAATATACCTAAAAATGTTTTTTTTACCCATGGAAATAACAAAGAAAAACAAAAATTTGAAGATATAATCAAATATAACGAAGAACACAATAAAGATTTAAATTTTAGTTTTTATGACGACATCGCAATAAAACAATTTATCAAAAACAATTATCCAGATTTTTTTGAAATATATAAACACATTCATAGTGATTACGGGGCAGCAAAAGCCGATATTTTTAGAGTTTTGATATTATATCATTATGGGGGAATATATATAGATATAAAAACAAAAATAAAAAATATTTACAGAATTGTAAAAGACAAACCGTTTTGTTGCGGAGGTTATGATAACAAAACTCTTCGTTTTTATAACAGTTTAGTTGGTTTTGAAAGATCTAACTTTTTTTTATCTACAGAAAAAAAAGGTCATATTATTACAGAAATTAAAAATGAAATGTTTAAAAGGTTAACTAATTATGGAAATGAAATTATTCCTTTAAAGTACAATTTTCTCCCTGGTACCAATTTTAATGGTATGAAATGCGTATATTATTATACAGGACCTGGCATTTTCAATGATATTAATCCAATTGTTTCAAAAAACATAACCATTATTTATAATAAAGATTATTTAAATTATGATACAAAATTTGATGTGATATCAAACACTGTGAATTATAAAACCATATATAAAAACCGATATCATATTTCAAAAAATAACTTCATAGAAGATACTTTATATGTAAAACCAGAACCAACGATATCATTTCTTTTCTTTTTATTCTTATATAAAAATTATTTCTACCACATCTTTTGGGCGTTTGTCTTTATAATCCTATTTTATATCGTCATAAGGATCTTTCGATATTTAAAGCGTCGGAATATAATTTCATTTTAATATATCGCAAATCTTTTTCCAAAATTCGTCTTGTTCTATCTTTTTTGTTCCTTTATCATGGGAAAAATAGGGAAGTATTTCTTTTCTCCCAATAACTTGCAAAGTTTATAAAAGGTATAATAATAATTCAGAAAATTCACACGATCTTTTGGGCAAAAATTAGCACATGGTATCTGAATATCAATAAATAAATAATACAATGTTTCTTCTAATTGAAGACTCATAATGGGGACATGATTTCCAATTTGGCTTTGATAAGTGTGATGTGCTCATATTTTTTTCATTGTATTTCAGTTTTTTTAGGATTTTGAAAATTTTTTTATCACATTTCTAAACCTTTTCTCTTGCGTAAATAAATATCACCCATTATGATATTTATTTATAAATGATTGATAGGATATGCCTTACTTAAGGATTAAGAATTTAGAAGCCACCCGGGAATCGCACGAGGTTCGCACCAATACCGAAGCCCGCGCCCGTGCGCGCCGTTTCACCCATGGACGGTACGTAGGTGTCTAAGATAGAGAAGGTGGCCGCCGCCGTTAAAGCAATAAGACCGATTTCATAGATGTCTAAAGAAGCCTTAGGGATGGCGTAGCAAGCGATCGCAACCATGAGACCTTCTACTAAGTATTTGATAATGCGTTTTAACACTTCTTGGAAATTGACGTTCATTGTGGGGGTTTAAAATTATAATATATAATAAGAAAAAAAATATAAATAGTTTTGATAAACTCAATATATTAAAAATGTCAAACTTGGTGGATTTACTAGATGAAGATAAACCAATCGCCGAACAAAAATTCGCATGCCTCTCTTTCGTATCCCCAGAGAAGATCATTCAAGACAAGGAACGCTTCATGTTTCAAGAATTCACCAAGCAATACCATTTCAATCAAATGGCGCAATTACTCACGAAGTATTCTAATTTCCTCGCATTCAAGTATTCCCTAAACAACGAAGACATTATGAATGAAATGAAAGAATTTGCGGAAGCCGAAAAGGAAGCCATGCGCACTAGCGTGGAAGAAGACTTTGCTCAATTCATCGACGTCCATGAACAAAAACTGGAAGAATCCTATGCGAGTGAGCATAAGTTTCAAACATCCGTGCGAGGCCTTAAAGTTCGCGGGGTATTCCCTACCCAACAAGAAGCGGAACTTCGTTGTAAAATGTTGCGCGAAGTGGATCCCAATCATGATGTATACGTGGGGCCGGTGGGTGTGTGGGTGCCTTTCCACCCCGATGCGTACAAGACGGGAAAAGTGGAATATTTAGAAAAGGAACTCAACGAACTCATGCACGAGAAGCACAAGAATGAGGAGAAGGCGAAGACCGCCTTTGACATGCGCGTGAAAGAAGCAAAACTGAGCGCAATAGATGAAAACATGAAATCTGCCGAGGAACATGGCAACAAACTCACTCAAACGATCAATGAAAAGGGCGAGCTGGTGGGCATTGAAAACATGAGCACCGCAGAAAAGAATCTTGGGGTTAACGCGTCCATGGAAGACATTCGCAAAGAGATGTTTGAAGGCGAAAACATTGTGACGACCCAAACCGACCACGGGCTCAGTCAAGTACTCAATCAAAAGAAGGAGGATGGCGATGAAGAAAAAAAGGAGAAAGAATCATAAAAATTGAAAGATTTGGTTTAATACTTAATACATAGACAAAGTATACTCATGGCCCCTTTGAAAAAAAAGAAATGTGTGTTTTGCTCTAAAAAGCAATTGATCGTATTTGAATGCGCAAGTTGTAACCAATGCTTTTGCATGAATCATCGCATGCCGGAAGATCACGCATGTCAATGTAATTATCAAAACAAAGACCAGTTGAAAAAAGACCTGGGTTCGGAAGTCATTCCGATTAAAGTAGATAAAATATAATACTAGTATACAATGACTACTAGTATTGTATTTGATGACACACGCATGCCGTGTACCACCGAAATAAGTTTCAATGATGATCCAACGTTGGATCCACTAGATACGGAATGGTTGACGGATCCATCGGCCGCTGTCATAGCATTACAAGGGCTGCGTATTTTGAAGACAAGAGGAACGGGTGAATTGCCTTACGTTCAAACTTTTTTTGAAGATCCTTCTTTGAACACTTTTCTGGATATTTCTTTCACAGCAGGTAGGAGTACAGGAAACAATGTTCCTTTTGGTGGAAATAATCCAACCTATTTAGATTACAAGATGAAAAGAAAGGCCAAGGTGTTAAAAACAAACAACAAGCTCCAAGAATCTCAAAGGTCCACGTTCACCCGCGCCGTTGCGGGGTCCACAAGGTATAAGAAGGTATCAAACGCAAGACTACAAGCACTCAAGGATAGTCAACAATGCACCCCGCAACTTCTATTGAAAAAGAAATCCACCAATTCGGGAATATACGGTGGGAAAGAACTATTATGGTTTGATCCAGATATCCCTTTTTTTTCATCTATTTAAGCACCCGGGTTCACCAGATTTCGGCATCAAACAGTCGTCAATACGACGATAGGTGTCCCCCGACGTACATATATCTCCGGCATATGCGCTGACGCAATGACGCGTGTTATCATCCGTGCCAATATAACAATATCCATCTTCTTTCATGATTTGCGACGGGCTATATTGTTGCTTCAGGGGATTTTCCTTTTTTTGTGCCTTTGTTTTTCCTTTTTCATTTTTATTTTCCTTTGCTTTTGTCTCTTTGCCGGCCTTTTTTTCTAAGGAACTCTTCAATGATTTCACTTCTTCTTCCAATGCCACATTCTTTTCTTCTTTTTCACTCATTTTACTTTCCATTTCTTTCGTTTTTTCTTCCGCCTCTTCATCCACGAAAAACGATCGGATCATTTCTATGATTTTGTCTTTAAAGACAATGACACTAACCACAATGACGCCTAAAAGAGCAATGAACACAAACAATAGAACATTAGATGACGAGGTCACTGGCGGTGAAGATGGGAGAGACACATTATTGGTATTTTTATTGAGATTGAAATTCTTATTGACATTTTTATGGACGTTCTTATTGTTGAAATTCTTGTTGATATCCTTGTTCAAATTCTTATTGAAATTATAAATGTTTTTGTTAAAGGAAGAATTGTTGTTATTGGTCTTATAGACCTCACTCACTTCTTCTTTGATGGTTTTCATCATCTATTATACTATACTTATAAATTATTATAAATATTTTTATACAAATCCATTTTTGTTTCTTTGGGTGCTTGTTTTTCTTCTTCATGAGTCACTTCGTTTTTTTTGATTTGTTCAAAAATAACGTGGATATTTTGTTCTAAAGACCCAAGCAATTCTCGTTCTTTAAAGAGTTCAATGTTTTGATCTACCTTGTCTTTCAACAACAATAATTCAATGCAGTGATAAATCATGTGAATGCGTTTCTTGTTATAGGACACCGCATAACGAACGGTAAACAAATCAAAAATAGACATGACCAGAGATTCGTGAGGTGTTTTTTTAGATAGTTTAATAATGATATCCCAAATGATCCAAATCATATTTTTAGATAACTTCTCGTTTTTGTCCATGAAGATATCCCGCTGTTGACACAAAACGATTTTCTTCTTCTTTCGGCATAATATATCGTATTGAATGATCCAATTGACCCAAAAATGAATGTCCGTCTTGTTTTGCGTTTCTTTCAAATGATAAATGAGTTCATTGAATGGAATGGTATATTCTTTGGGATCAGATGGTTTATAAATAAACTCAATGTATTGCACATTGGGGGCTTTCAGATTCTCATAGAGATTTTCTATTTTGAAATCAAATTTGTAGGTCAAGTCATCTAAAATGGTATATTTCTGGGAGTAACATAAGATCAATGTTATGGTGCAAAACAGCCTGCGGATTTCGGGATCATTTCGTAGTTTGTAATCGTCTCCTTCGCGGGAGGCAGCCGCCTTGAAATCATGGAACTTTTTACACAAGTATAACGGCAATTTAGGGTTGTATACATGAATATATTTGCTCATCATGAGCATGTATACATTCCATAATTCAATGATCATATTGGTGCACAACAATTCACACGTCCAAAAAAAGGATTCCTCTAGTTTTCCGTAGTACATGGACAAGACGAGTTTTTTAGTGACATCACCCTTTTTATAGTTTGAAAAGGTCGTTTTTTTAAACATCCGCCGTTTGTCTTTGATTAATATGAGGGACATATATGTATGTCAATACTAAAAATATACCTGTAAATCGTATTTCCATGGTTCTAAAAAATATAGACTCATTTTATAGAGACAAACGATATGTGGAGTTTTTATGAAATATTGATAATGTCGTTGCTTTTATTGTACATCTTTTTTTGTTATCAAACAAGAAATGGTATAGAAACATTTGAAGGACAAGATACGAATTCGCATTATAAAGACGCGTCCAAATACGAGGATATTTATGATGATTTTTACGGATTTTACTATGACGATTTATTCTATCAAGAAGCCTATTATCTGGGCCTTTGTCAGGTGTTATTAAAGTATTTGAATCACGTATACAACAATCACTTGTGTATTGGAATCAAGCACCGTGGGCACATCAACGAATTGCTAAAGAAAAACATGAAAACCACATCGCTATCTCAATCGCAGGCCATTGTGAATGTATGCAAATACCAATATCCGGACAATGTGTACCAATGTATTCCAGAATACGAGAAAAATCCGTTTGTGTTTGATGAAAACACCTTTACACATGTTTCGGTGATCGACAACGAACTTTATTACATTCAAAACTTCCCATCGTTCATGTATAACTGCCACAAATGGTTGATGATGAAAGGGTATCTGTTTTTGCAATGCTATCACTCAAAACAAGATTTGAAAAAGGGATTCCTAAAGATTGGCGAAAATAGTAGCTTGCGGATTCAAACCGTGTATAGTCATGAGTTCAAGGACTTTTCGGAATCGTCTAGTCTATCGCTGTGTGAAGTCATCAAGCCCCCTAAAAGGAACAAGCAACGTAAGAACATACATACATTATTTTTTTACCAAAAAGAATATATTGAAAACGTTGCAAATGAATATAACCTAGAAAAGATAGACACCATTGCGTTGAGCCCTCATGAATGTGTCCTTGTGTTTCAAAAAGTGGGTTAATCCCGTTTGTATTTGCCGATGTAGACAAACGAATCAAGCACATAGATGACAAAAATGCCTAGGAAGCAATACAAGACCACTTCTTCGTTTTTTTGATTGGTGCGTATATCCTTTTGTTCTTCAAACATTTGAATGATATGATTGAGTTTGGAAAGCAATATATCATTTTGTTGGGGCATCGTTCCTTGTTTATCATGAACCTGATCCACATTGATGTGGTTACTGATCAGGTAATCCGTTTTGATATTTTCGTTTTGATATAGGTCCTTTTTGTGCTTTTCTTCGGCGATTTTGGTTTTGAGATCTTTGTCCATTTCCGTGCTATAAAAATCGGCCAGCGTTTCCTCGTTTTCTTCTTTGATGTTTTTCCCCGCGTTTTCGTGGATCTCTTTCATGTCCTCTTCTTTGGGCTGGCTCATTTGCTTCAAAAGGTTCAGATTCAATTTGGATTTTTTGGCGTCGTTTAATTTTTGTTCCACCTTTTCATTTTTAGAAAAATCAATGGGAGTAGCATAAAATGCTAAAGGACTCATACTTATTAAAATAAAAAGATAAAATTTTTTCTAAATTTTAATTATTTGGATATATTATATGAAAGCAAAGGCTTTAAAAAAACCAAAAGCAAGCTCTTTTATGGCAGTGTTCATGGAGCATATATACCGATTGAATAGTAGCAAGTTTTTCACAGGAATGGTCATGTTAACCTTGAACATTGGATCCAAGTATATCACATTGGAACTCAGTACGTCCCAAGAGGAATACATCAAATACACGCTTGGTCGGCAGATCTTGGTATTTGCGATTTTGTGGATGGGGACGCGCGACATTGTGACCGCACTCATTTTAACGTGTGTCTTTATTGTCTTTGCCGACTACTTGTTCAATGACAACAGTAAGTTTTGCATCATTCCTCATAATTATACGGAAAAGGTAAAAGACAAAGACCACAAGCCCATCACACAAAAAGAAATTAATGATGCAATTCATTTGTTGAAAAAGGCACGAAATGAAAAGCAGAAGAAGGCGAATAAAAGCGAAGACAAAGACTTTTACATAAACAAGGGGTTGTATAAAGAGAATTTTATTTAAAGTACCAAACTTTAATGTCCTGATAATATAATGAGTGTTGCACCTGTCAGTATATTATCATCCGAGCAAGTTGTGAATGTGAAGTACATGTTTGATGAGACAATAATAGAAAAACTGAATCTTCTTATGCATTCACATGCGATTGCGGAAAAAGATACGAAACAACATAGAGAATTGGCGAATTTCAAAGAACGATGCGTTGACGATCATGGTAAAGATAAATGTGACGTGAATCCTGAAGATGATATCGGTAAACAAACTGAAATAATCAACAACTCTGTTTCCGAATCCATGGGAGAACAAGGCAATCTCAAAGACGAATTCTTGAGATATAGAGAAACCCTTTTGTTGCAGTTCTTAGAGTATCATAAAAAGCACACATTGAAATCACATTTGTTTGTTGTGTTTGGTGGGAAAGTAGAAAATGAAGATGTGTACAAAGAATTACATGGTGATGAGACTAACAACAATTGGGTGTACAGAATGGATGTGGAGAAAAATATGAACAATTTACCTAGGGAATTTGAAGGGCTTTTCAATAAAATCAAGGATAAATTTATCAAATATAAAGAAGCCAAACGAGATAAAGGTTCTAGAGACATCGATGTAAAAAAAAAGCCATTTGAATCTATAGTCTTTTTAAAAGCGTCCAAAAGCAATTATTCCGTAGATTTTTCACACGATAAGAGGCTCAAAACAATGCCTGCTTTGATAAGTAGATTTGAAAAAGAAATCAAAATTTCCCAAAAACAAAGCAAAAAACTGGATGAAGAAATTCAAAAATTCATAGATAAACACAAGAAGTATGATTTTACTTTGAACGAACAACAACTTGTGAAAGATAGAAATTCAACTACCGGATCATCGGAGATCATGGCTATGGACTTGACCAATTCTAAAGGAAGTTCTTCTTTTCAAGATTTGGTAAAAGTAGTGGATGTGAATCATAATGATTTACGAAAGAATTTTCATAAGTATATTTTGAAAAATAGAGAGTTACTCTTTACAGAAAACAAAAAACATTTTTTATTCAATTTTTTTAATAACACCAATGAAATTATGGATGAAACAATCAACGAACTTGCAACATTAAAAAGAACGGAAGGAAAGGAATCGTTCGCAACCTACTTTCATCGCATGAGCATTTATTTGCTCCAAAAATATTTTAACTTTTACGTGTTGAAACAACCCATGATGAGCGATATGTTTCCACTTGTGAGCAAAGGCATGAAATCATTTCAGGTAAATGTAAACATCAATTATATCAGCAAGGTGAAGAAAGATGATAAATACTATGACAAACACATTGTTCCAACTGATCTGAAATATCCAGAAACAAATCAGAAAACAAGGGCCTTTCACTTTAAAATAACCAATAAAGAAAGAGAAGAGTACACCATACAGTCTATAGGATCTATGATTGGAAAGAATCTTTACCCCGTAGAAATAGTGAAAAAGCCTGGAAACAAAGAAGTGCCCATCAAATACTCTATGATCTTGAAAACAAAAGACTTGCCACTTATGGTAGAATTGAAATTACAAGAGAATCAAGTCAACGACAGTGTAAAAAAGAGAATCAAAGGTCTTTTATTTGTGGATGAAGCAATACAAACAACAGATAAGACCTTGCATGAAATGAAACCGTCTAAAATATATCCAACAAACAAAGCAAATCACTTTTTCTACAAACCCAAATTTGAAGCGAATCAAAGGGCCCTTGCTGAGTATTTGAAGAAATCAAAATTGAGTGCTGATGAATACAAAAAACAAGTTTGTGATGTATTTACAAACAAAGAAAATTTATCCAAGTTCTACATATTTTGTGAGAATAATCCCGACTACATTTATTTGACGGAAAAACCAGAGGAGTATAACTCCAAATTATCCGTGCTACGTTGTTTGCTTCAACCCAATAGTTGTTATTATCATAAGAAGAAAACCACGTCAATAGAAGACGAACAGGATTCAACTTCTAAAACCAACTCCAAAGACAATTCAACCAAAAATATCAAAGCGGAATCCGACCAGTTCACATCTCAATGCAACTACATGATTCATTCCGTGGACTATTTGAATCCAAATATTAAGGATCTAGATGAAAAAAAGGCAATAAAAGAACAAAAGAAAAGAGAAGAAGAAGAAGAGAAAAAGAGAGAAGATGAAATGTTTTTTAAAGATATAAATGAAAACATCCAAAAAGTTAAGGATGCTTATGAACAGATATTACCTATATTAAATAGATATATACAAGAAAGAAATGAAGAATTAAAAAGACAAAATGAAGAATTAGCAAGATTAAGAATGCCACAACATGTGGAAGCAAATCATGAAAACAAAATAAAAAAACTCACACGTAGTGTCAAAAACATAAAGGAGGATATACCATTAAAAACAATACTATTGACTGAGATCCAAAAAAACAATACCGATCTCTCAGCTGAAATCAATCAGAAAGATGAAATAACTCATCGTATTCCAGAAAATACGAAGTTAAATTCACGAATTATACAAGTCATGAGAGAACTAGCTAGAACCAATTCATCATTAAAGGAGCTGCCAAACAAATACGATAATGCGACCAAGTCTTTGCGCGATGCTTTGAAAAGAATCACACTTTCTTCTTCTGGAAAATGTTCCCTTGTATCATTAGGATCACCCGACAAAAAGAAATGCTCCGAATATTCAAATAAAGGAGAAGAGAAAGAAGAAGAGAAAGAAATAGATATCGTCATTCATGTATTTCGCACTCCAGAAAAGAAACCAGGATCAAAAAAAGACGAACAAGAGACATGTGAAACGAGGCAATCTGTGTTGAAGGATTTTTTCAAACACGGCGTGGATAACGTGACACAAAAGGCAAAACTAATCGCTCGGCAACAATTCCTTGGGAGTGGTAAACGTAGAACCATCCGTCGCAACAAAAAAATGAAGATGAACCAACAAAAGGTGCGAAAAACGAGGAAGCGTGTACATCAAAGTCAAAGGTCACGCAAAACCCGGAAAACTTGTCCTAAGTGAGAAACGTGTACAACTTTTGATTCTCCATGAGGGTCATTTGGCCCATCGCATGTATCACAAACGGTGTAACATTTTCATCCATTGGGTACTCTTCATAACCATTCATGATGTGTTGAACCCTTACATGGGTCATATTTTGGTATAAGTAATTGACAATGCGAAAATACAAGGTGTTCTTCCGAAACACATAGACTCGCAGTAAGTTTTTCAATAAATAACGTTCATAATTCTTTATGACACTGTTGATGATATACATCTCCTGTGCAACGGGTCCAGAGAAATATAAGTAGGATTGTATCTTTCGCTGAATGGATTCCGGTAGTAAATGTACTCTATCATTCATAGAATATATTTACCCATCCTCATTTGTGCTTAAATTCATTCGTCATTTAATAAAGCCAGCAACTGTTGGGCGGAAGAATTGACCGTTTCATATTGACCCTTGCTTTCTTCGTATAACTGCACCAACTTTTGCTTCTCTTCTTGCAAGGCGTTCTTATTCATTTCAAGTGTCATCTTTTGAGATTCTAGATCTTGAATGGTGCCCTCAATTTCCGTCAATTGGGTTTGTTGCGCTTGTATTTGCGCTTCCTTTTCTTCTATGGAAGAGGAAATCGCATCAAACTTGTCTTTCAACTTGGTCAAAACACTCAAATCAAAGGTTGCCATAATGGACTGTATATACCCCTATATGGTATTCTTTATTTTCCTTTTTTGAGGAATACTTATTGATAGATTAAATAGCTAAACTAATCGTATTTTTATCACTCTTTCGTTTGCTTGATTTCTTACCGCTCCCCCGACTTCCCACAGAAAGCGTTTCTAAATCTTCAATCGATATAGTGCTGTTGTTTTCTACTTTGATGTCGTTTTTGGCGCTAGACTTTCCGAGGTTTGATAAAAGACTGTCAATGTTACTGGGCCCCTTCATTTCATTGCGCATGGGGGGAGGTGGACGCGGTGGTGGCGCCGAACTCCTTTGAAATTCCTCAGGCTGCGAACGCATGTCAGATGGCTCATTTCTGCCATGACTCATTCCCATGTCATTCATAAAATTACTCAATCCAGGACTAGATTGTTCCATGGAACTCATGGCCGCCTTGGTAAAGTGATTCATCAAGTCCGGATTTTGTCGCATGATGTCGTCCATCCCCGGAAGAGCGGACTTAAACATGGTATTGGTCATGTGGATCATGATACCAGATGAGGCCAGTTGAAAGAGCAACTTGATTTCCGGTGCCATCTTGGCCTTGGATTTATACTTTTCATGCAATTCCGCAAAAATCTCGTCAAAGTCGTCCACGTTTTCGTTGATCTGTTCCGACCATCCATCCAGTTTGATATCAAAAGGATCAAATTTGTTATTCAAAAACTCAATCCCCGTGATCAAGGTGGTAAGCACCTTCCCTTGAAACTTCATGGAGTTATCCTTTTCCTTTTCGTTCATGAGAAACTCAAATTCTCCTTTCATTTCATTCAAATCCGAATCCATGCTGTATTTTTTACTGAGGGTCGCCCCCTTTGTTTCAAGGGCTTCTAG
>MDSY01117493.1_pt1 | contig 13252 bp, 4 predicted proteins | sample 811131 | NCBI WGS metagenome assembly MDSY01 (sample SAMN05326643, study PRJNA326480) | marine metagenome | isolation source: seawater | place: Atlantic Ocean: South West | collected 2010
ACAGGACTACCCGCAATAATTTCAACAGGTAATGGTAAACCACTACCACTTAAAGTACCAGAACAACCGTTTTCATCTTCAACTAAAATCTGATAAAAATCAGCGCAAAGAGCAGAGTCAATCACAAGGCTATCAGAATAATGTTCTGATATCAGATTTCCATCTAAATCTAATGTTGAAAGGGTGTAATTCCCTGTACCTCCAAATGCTGTGTATTTCAAGACACCATCACAACTAGAAATCTGCCCAGAACAACTTTCATTATTAAGTTTTGTAACTGTGTAAACTAATTCATTTGGCTGAAACACATCAACCTGAGCTGTCTTAGTACAACCATTGACATCAGTTACAACGACACTAGTTACGCCTTCCGACAGGCTTAATAGAGTATTAGTATTAGAGGCAGATAATACTTGAGTAATTCCATCTGTAGTATTCCACTGATAATCGTATGGAGCAAATCCACCTGAATTAATAACGGTAGCGGAACCACTTCCATCAGAAAAGCAATTTAAAGAATCTGACGTCAATTGAAGTGTAAATGTTTCTTCGAGTGGAATTTCAATATTCAAAGTATCTTTACAGGCGTTATCATCTTCAACGATGACTGTATAACTACCAGATGTTTTATTAGTTAAAACAGCTTCGGATTCACCAGTATTCCACAAAAATGAATATGAGCTATTGGTATTTAAAAAACCTCCAGAAGCAATAACTGACACTTCTCCTGTCGGTATATTAAGACAGTAAGCAGAAACCAAATGACTGGTATCAAGCACTAAAGAATCAGGCTCATTAACAAAGGCTAATACTGAAGATTGGCAAGAGTTATCATCGGTAACTGTTAAAACATATGGCTCGTCAGAGCTTGGTAATGCAAATAGATTTTGTGTGGAACTAAAAGAATTTCCACTCAAACTCCAATCATAATTGTATGGTGCTGTTCCACCCGTTGCAGTTGACGAAATTGCTCCGTCTGAACCACCATTACATTTTACATCAGTCGTGAAAAGTTGTAACTTCAATGGTTTAGGCTGACTTATCTCTATTGTATCTATTGTAAAGCACCCCAATTCATCTTCTACTTTTACCCAATATTCTCCAAAGGATTGATTTGTAATTGTTGTATTTGAACTTCCAGTAGACCAATTAAAAATCAAAGAACCTGTACCACCTGAACTAGAAACTGTTGCACTACCATCTGAGCCATCGTAACAAGAAACAGGTACTGAACTAATATTATTAATAATCTGAGAGTTTTCATTAATTGTAACGGAGTCAGAGACAACACACCCTCTTGCATCTGTCACATCAACATAATAAACACCCTGAGGCAATTGATCCGCAACATCTGTAACATGCCCACTACTCCATTGATAAGAGTAAGGTGGTGTGCCACCACTAGCTGAAATTTGAGCAGTACCTGTAGATTCTCCAAAACAGCTAATACTAACACTTCCCATTTCAATTATTAAAGGGGATGGTGATTGTTCTAATTCAAAGCTTGTAGATATCATACAGTCATTTACATCGGAAATTTCCAAATCATACACTCCAGCACTTAAATCATAAAGGAAAGATGAATTAATATCACCTTGATTTGTCCACTTTAAGTTATATGGTGGAGTTCCTCCTCCTGTAACAACTACCTGTATTTGTCCATCAGTACCACCAAAACAAGTGATCCCTTCTATTTCAGCAGAGAAGGTTAAAGGGTTTGCTTGTTCAACAGAAACTTCATCTGTTCCTTGACACCCGTTATCATCTTCAACAACTAAGTAATATCCACCAACAGGAACTTGAACAGATTCTGTTGTACCAATTAGCTCATCTGTTCCAGATTGAAACCAATTGTATTGATAAGATGAGTTTTCAATGTTACCACCAGAAATTGAAGAAACTGAAACAGTTGCTGAACTATCTCCATAACATAAAACATCTGTTGCAGTTGTTAAAACATTTATTTCAGGAGCTGCAGAAGAAACTACTGCTACAGAATCCGTTATACAACCATTACCATCTCTGACTACTACATTATATGTGCCAAATTCTAAATTATCGAACACGTTATAACTAAAATATGTAGCACCTCCATCAATAGAATAAGTTATTGGCGCAACAGTATTATTATTAGCAAATAAAACAATTGAACCATCCTGAAATCCATTACAACTTACTGGAGAGGAATAGGACTCTATCTCAAAACCTTCTTGATAACTAATGTATAAGAATTGTGAATCTGAAGGGCATGCATTTACACCTTCAACTACATAAGTATACGTGCCAACTTCAGAAGTTAGTGGATCAAAAGTATCAATGACAAAATCATTATTTGGATTGTACCATCCTCCTCCTGTTTGTGGAGTTCCATTAAGCTCATTAAACATACTAAAGGTTGGGTCACCAGAACAAACTAGCTTATATCCTTCTACTCCAGCTTCAGGTAATTTATTAACATTTAAACTTATAAATGATGTGTCGTTACATAAATCATTAACACCGTATGTTATATACAAATAATCACCTGTTGAGCTTTCTACTAAATCTTGCTCATTTGAAACAATTACATTATTTTCAAACCAATTACCGTCATCCTCATAGTCATCACCCAAGTAATTGAATAAATTAACTGTTTCAAGACCATCGGTTATATCACATAAAAAAATTGTACTGTCTTCAGTAGCTACATCCACTAAACCTGCATTTGTCGGCGCAAAGGTTTGAACCAGTACAGAGTCTACGTTATTAATGGTTTCTCCAGTACATACATCAACAACAGAGATGTAATAATATACAGCACCTGTATCTGGCGTTACAGAAAGCGTTAGGGAGTCGCTTAGAATATTTCCGTACTCATCTGACCATACAACGGTACCAGTTGCAATAGGACTGTAGTTGATGGAATTTATTGTGTAATTTGTAAAGTCAGCATCAGGCACAAACTCCCATCCCTCATCATCTGCAGTCCAATTTAATGGAAAATTTCTAGGTTGAAGTAAAACAGGATCATCTACTATCTCAAATAAAGTACTATTTTCATTGACAATACCTTGAACTGCTGCTCCACCATTCCAACCTGGGCATAATGGCTTATTATTTAAATGCATTTCAATTTTATTAGACCCCTCAAAAATTTGAACATATTGATCAACAATTAGATCATTACATTGAAATAATGGCATATTGCACCAAACTACATAAAAAACTCTATTTGGTGCAGCTCCATATGTTCCATAGACAACGCTTCCCCCTACGCTGGGATCAATATCATGCCAAGGTGCCATAATCGCATTTTCAGGTAATTGCCCAGCATTTGGAATTGCATTATTTATTGTCCAAGGAGAATAAAGCCCTGCTTGAGTCAAATCAAATGTTACATAACCATTTGCGGATAAAACACATTGATTATAAGTATTACCGTAAAAATTAAAATTGAATCCTATGTCAATAACATCAGAATGAATATCATCAGTATTAATAAATGAAGAACTAATATTTGCGCCTGATGCTAAAAGTGTTACATCTTCGCCATAACAAAGGACTGTATCAGATGATGTGATAAATTGCGATTTAACGTCAATAAAAGCAAATAAAAAGGCTATAAATAATAACTGGTATTTCATAAAATTGAGCTAAAATATTAAAAGTATCTACAATAAATCACCTGTAAATAGTAACTGAACCTTTTTCACTATATGGTGTTCCATCCTCACCAGTTGCATTCAATACATAAAAATAAACGCCTTCTGGAACTTCCAAGCCATTCATTGAAACACCATTCCATGTATCTGATGGACTATTCATTTCATATATTTTATCACCCCATCTATTATAGAATACAGCATTTAAATCAGAAATTCCATAATTTTCAAATGAAAAATTATCATTAATATTATCTCCATTTGGTGAGAAAGCGTTATACTCAATTATTCCTTGAACAGAAACAATCAACGAAATTGTATCAATACAATTACCATCTGTAACCTCAAGAATAACCTCATGATCACCTATTTCAGTAAATGTATACTGATAAGAATTTACAGCAAATCCTTCATAAAAATTTGATGTTGTGTTGTCACCGTTAACCCACCATTGATTTAAGTTGATATCTGAGTTTTGACTTACATCAATAAATTCAACAGTAAAGGGTGCAGGTTTAGAAACTAAAGAATAAGGTCCGTTAGCTCCCGGGGTATTGATTACCCAATCTGCAATTACCTCTGCTGGGTCTAATAGAGTATGACTAGCTGTAACCTCGCAATCGTTTTCATCGGTTACTGTAACACTGATGAGACCAGAGCTAAGAAAACCAACATCTTCAGTGTTTTCACCATTTGACCAATCAAAAGTATATGGTAAGGTGCCTCCAGAAACTGTTAAATCAATGCTTCCATCAGAAAATCCAAAACAACTTGGATTAGTTACTGCTAAAGTAGGATTAGAAAGCTGAGTAGGGGAAAAAATTGTTTGATTAATTGTTTTAGTACAATTATTAGCATCTACAATTCCAACAACATAATTACCTGATGGTAAATTAGTAAATACACCACTATTATTATTGGAAGTTAACGGACCAGTTATTGAATAATTAGAATAAGGCTGAGTACCACCATTTGCTCCAATAATTATCTCTCCTGAATTATTACCATTACAGTCAACATCTGTTACTGAAACTAAGTCAACAGCTAAAGGGGGTGGTTCAGAAAGAATCACATTGGATGTTGTTGAGGTACAACCATTATCATCTTCAACATAAACCGAATAATTTCCTGCAGAAAGACCATTAAATACTCCAGAACCATTGCTATTTGATGCTGCAATATGATAAGTATCATATGGAGCAGTACCACCGGAAGCAACTAAAGTAATGTTACCATTTGGCACCCCATTAGAGTTATGACAGTCTGGATTTAACGTACTTATATTAACTGTGATGGGAGATGGGTTTATTAACTCAATTGTGAAGACTGTATCACATCCATATCTATCTGATACTTCAAGATAATAAGTTCCTGCATCTTGGTTTGTAATATTAAAATCAAGAGATCCATTTTCGTTTATTAATCCAAGACCATTTAGATTATTTGGAAACCATGTATGATTATAATCCTCTTGCTGATCGTTATTTAAAAATGGAGTGCCACCAGTAATTGTAATCAATATTGAACCATCATTTTCATCAGTGCATGATGGGTTTGTACTTAAATTATTCAAAGTAAATGGATTTCTTTCAACAATTGAGACTGGATTTGAAGTTGCTTTACAAAGACCATTTAAATAAGATGCAGTAACTTGAATATTTCCTGCTGGAAGTGAACTAGAGGATGAACCTTCATCAATAACCTCTAATGAACCTTCAATTAGCCACGAATAGTCAAACGAAGGATTTGAATTTAAAACTGATGCTACAGCATTACTTGAACCATAGCAATTTATAGTATCTGTCAGAAATAATTCGTTTGTATTTATTGCAGAAGTCACTTCAACACCATTTTCTATAAAGAACGGGTTAGGATGTAAAGATGTTAGATCGAATATCCCATTACAACCTGAAGCATCAGTAATTTGAATTAGCCAATTACTCGATGTCAAACCGCCAATAGTTAGAGAGTTAAGTGTTTGATCATTATTACTAATCATCGTATTCATATCAGTCCAACTTACGCTGTATGGAGCTAAACCTCCGACAACCTCAACTACAACTGAACCGTCATCAGAAGATGATGTAGGGCTATAGCAAGACTGATTTACTAAATCTGTAACTTGAAAATCTACTCGAGTAGGACCTTCAACTGTAAGAGTGTAAATACCTTCACAACCAAACTCATCTGTTACAGTTACTGAATAGTTTCCTTGTTGTAATTCATCTACATCAGGTAAATTATTACCAGTTGCAGCACCACCATTCCACTCATAATAGAAATTACAACTATTGTCTATATCACCACAACCACCTTCCATAGAAATAGAAACTGTTCCATCGTTGTATCCAAAACAACTTGCTGGTGTGGATGAAGTAAACTCTTGCCAAGTTGCAACTAAATCAATTTCAACTGTTAATTGATCAGCACACAATCTACTGTCTACAACTGTCACATCATAGAATCCGGAATTCATATTTTGTATTGAACTGTATAATACATCTTCATCGGTTTGACCTAATACTGACCATACAAAATTATAATTGTCGTTGGTATTTGGTGTACCACCTGATGCTGAAACCTGAGCCCAGCCAGTGTTGGAACCTAGCAAATTATTGTTGCAATAAGCTGGTTTTGTTGGTTGAGTCAAGAACAATTCTAATTTCTGTGGTTCTATCAAATAAATTTCAGACTCAGATTGACATCCATTATCGTCAGTGACAGTAACTTTATATGGATCTGAATAAGACTGATAGTTTGAATTTTGAGCTATATCATCAGCCCCGACACTGTATGGTAGATTAGAGAGTGTTTGAATATGATATTGAGCATCGTCAACCCATGGATAGTTAGGGTGACTCCAAACAAAAGAGTAATCACCAGTACCACCGTAGACATTAGCTGAAAGTTCTCCATCAGAAAGTCCATAACAACTAATTTGATCAGAAATAAAAGCATCCACTATAAGCTGGTTCGGTTGACTTATTTCAACACTAAAATCTTTAGAACAACCTATACTATCTGTAATAACTACAGTGTATGTACCTATTGGTAAATTAGCAACAGATTGCTGTGTACCGAATGCACCCCAATTGTACGTGTAAGGGGCTATACCACCTGATGGGTATGCCATCGCCGTACCATCAGTACCATTATAACAAGAAGTAGAATCTGAAGTAAATATGTTAGAAATTGAGTCGTTAGAAATGATTGAAATCGAATCAATTTCTGGAATAGTACAAATAGCATCTAAAACAGAAACATAATATTTACCTTCACAAATATCTGAGAGGGTTGAAGTGAAATTATTTAAAACACTATTATTGACGTTATTATTTATTGGATTCATCAAAGAATCCATCCACTGAACAGTATATGAGCCATCATTTTCTGCGGTGCCGTTAATTACTTCGAGTTGAAGCTCACCATTACAATCTCCATAACAAGGAATTCCAACTCCATTAACTTCACCATTGACTATAAGACCAAGGTCTGCTCTTTCTGTTTGCACAAAAATGGTAATATCATCTTGGACAGTACAAAATTCATTCACAGCTATAATAGAAATTGTTGTATCTTGTTCAATAACTAGAGACAAACTGTCTTCAGCAGAACCTGTGCTCCAAGCAAATGTATTAAACCAGGTTGTATCAGCATGAATAGTTGTTGACTCACCCGAGCAAACTGTATAATTATCAGGCAATTCAAAATCACAATCTGCAATCAAACGAAAATCGTCAAGACCAAAACCCTGCAAAGGAAGAAGATTGTTTGTAAATTGGTTATCCAATGTATTACTGAATACAAAAGCAAATCGAACATTAGGCAAATTATCAAGTGTATTGCCCATATCTATGTAGGATTGTTGCCAAGTAGTATCTGCAGATAATGGGCCGTCAATTAGGGTCCATGTTGTTCCAAAATCAAGAGAATAATAAACTTCAGTTCCAAACTCGGTTTCGGACCAGATGCTATACCACCAATATGAAACATCAACACCTTCAAATCCAATGGTACTGTAATCTGGCGTCATAGCACAAATCAACTCAGGTATATTATTTACTGATTGATCTTTGTAAGTTGAGTTCAAAACAGGAGGTAGACCACCATTGCCATTAATTGCATCAAAAGCTGATGTATGCAAGTAATTGCTATTGGGTTGATAACCTTGATCTGCTGTATTTGGTATTGGAACAACAACAAAATCGTAAAACACATTTCCTCCTTCATACACGTCATTCACAATGAATGTGTTGTGAACTGAACTAACGGTTCCTAAAAATGGTACAACTTCATTTAAAGTCCAATCCATCGTTGCTGGATTTTCAAAATCTTGACTTATAAAAACCTGTTGGGCCTTAATTGATGAGGATATTAACAAAATAAAGCAAAAAAGAGCTTTAATATAAATTTTAATGTTTTTCATTTTTAATACTTATTAAAAAGTAAATTTTACCCATATATATAGCAATTTACAAAAATATAATTTATATCTTATAAAACAGCCAAATATAACATTAATAGTACTACTAAAACAAATTAGCTAAACTCTACTTCAACAAAGTTGTTAACACTCTAGAAAAATAAACTTATTGATCCTTTTTTTTCATACAATTGACCATCTTGACCTGTCGCATTCATTAAATAATAATACACGCCTTCTGTTAAATTATCACCATCAAAGCTTAAACCATTCCACTTAAAATTGGGGTCTGTCCAGCTGTAAACTAAAGAACCCCATCTGTTGAAAATTTTAACGCTAAACTCAGAAATAGCATTATTTTCTTCGAAAGAAAAACTGTCATTTATACCGTCTCCATTTGGGCTAAATGCATTGAACATTTCTTCCCAATTGTTGATTGACAAATCAAAACCTTGCACTTCAATCACAATTGTTTTTTCGTCGACACATTCATGCTCATCAGTCAATTGTAAGCTTAGGTTGTATGAGCCAACAGATTCATACTCGTAGATTGGATTAAAATCATTAGAGGTTTCTCCATTATCAAAATTCCATTCGTACAAACCTTCAGTACTAGTGTTTGTGAGTTGAATAGTCAAAGGAACATTACCAATAAATTTATCAACACTAAAATCTACTAATAAAAATATACTATCTCTTAGATTGCAACCTTTATCATCAACAATCTCAAAATCATAAAATTGACCTGGATTAAAAGCAACTACAGAATCATTTGAAAAAACAGTATTTGAAACGTCTCTCCAATGGTAAATGTAAGGCTTAACTCCCCCACTAACTTCAGCAGCTAAATTATTAGACTCACATTTCAAATTTAAAGTTAATAAAGAAGGCTCTTTCAACTTTATTTCAACTGTATCGCTACACAAATTTGCATCCAAAAGTATGAGCTGATAAGTTCCAGCTGTTAAGCCCGAAAAACTATCACCATTAATAGCCACTGCGCCGTTACTTAAGTTAATAGTATAAGGTTGAGTAGCATTCAAAACGTTTAGACCTATTGCACCAGAATTATCTCCATTACAATTGATATGAGTAGTATCTGAGATCTCTAGACTACATTGTGCAAAGGAAACGCTTGCTAAAAGGGTGTAAAATAATAACGGGATTTTTTTCATAAATCAATGCACTAAATTAATCAAATTTTATCTTTAAACAATATGTTGAAAAATGATTTAAATAATTGATAAATAAATTATATAATAGAATAAATTTGAAAACAATTTCATACCCAAATACATTTCATTTTGAGTGATTTTTTAAACGAATTAAACCGATCCCAATTACAAGCTGTTCAGCAAACAGAAGGACCTCTTATGGTAATTGCAGGTGCAGGTTCAGGTAAAACAAGAGTACTTACATACAGAATTGCTAACTTAATTAGTAAGGGAATTGATCCCTTCAATATACTTGCACTTACATTTACTAATAAAGCTGCTAAAGAAATGAGAGAAAGGATAAACCAACTCATAGGTAGTGAGGCGCAAAATCTGTGGATGGGAACTTTTCACTCAATTTTTTCTAAAATATTAAGGTTTGAATCTGACAAATTGAATTACCCTCAAAATTTTACAATTTATGACTCGGCAGACTCCAAGAATCTCATAAAAAGTATTGTTAAAGAACTCAATTTAGACAAAGACATATATAAACCTAATGTAGTTTTAGGACGCATTAGTTCACTCAAAAATAATCTCATTTCTTACAAAGCCTACTTGAGCGACTCTGCATTACAGGCTGAGGATTCTAGTAGAAAACTAAACGAAATGGCAATGGTATACAGAACCTATCAGAACAGACTTTTCACTTCTGGCTCAATGGATTTTGACGACCTCCTATTTAATACACATGTATTGTTACGAGATTTTACTGAAACGCTTAACAAATACCAAAACAAATTCAAATACATTCTTGTTGACGAATATCAAGATACTAATCAAGTTCAGTATATGATTGTAAAGCGTCTCGCCGCTATGAATGAAAACATCTGTGTGGTAGGTGATGATGCACAGAGTATTTATGCTTTTAGAGGTGCAAATATTCAGAACATTTTAAATTTTAAAAATGACTACCCTGATTTTTGCACTGTAAAACTAGAACAAAACTACCGTTCTACACAAACTATTGTTAATGCCGCCAATAGTGTTATTAAACACAATAAAAATCAGATTAAGAAAACCGTTTTTAGTAAAAATGGTGTTGGCGATATCATTAAAGTTTGTAAAACGATAAGCGATAATGAAGAAGGACAAATCGTAGTGCAATCTATATTTGAAACTCAGATGAACAATCAATGTTTCTTTAACGAGTTTGCTATACTTTACAGAACAAATGCCCAGTCTAGGTCACTAGAAGAGTCGCTAAGACGAAGAAATATTCCTTATAAAATATACGGAGGCTTATCCTTCTACCAACGTAAAGAAGTAAAGGATTTATTAGCCTACTTCAGGCTTCTCATTAATCCAAGTGATGAAGAATCTTTAAAAAGAATAATCAATTACCCAACGCGTGGAATTGGTACAACAACTATTCAAAAACTTATAGTCTGTTCACGAACAAATAAAGTCAGTATTTGGGAATGTATAGAAAATCCGTTTTACCATCATAGAATCGGAGTTAACAATGGAACTTTACAAAAACTCAAGGCTTTTGTTCTTATGATGAATAGCTTTAAGGTTCAAATTCAAGAAGATGCTTTTACACTAGCAGAATCTATAGCTAAGTCCAGCACATTAGTTAAAGAACTGGACAAAGACAAAACTCCAGAAGGTGTAAGTCGTTATGAAAATGTGCAAGAACTTTTAAACGCTATCAAAGAATTTGTTGAGAAAAATAAAAAAGTAGGCGAACCCTATACTTTAGATTTCTTCATGCAAGATGTAGCACTTATTACCGACCAAGATAATGACGATAAAGATAATTTCAATAAAGTCACAATGATGACAATTCATGCTGCCAAAGGATTAGAATTTCCATACATTTATATAGTCGGTTTGGAAGAAAATCTATTCCCCTCACAATTAACAGTACATTCTAGGGAAGAATTAGAAGAAGAAAGAAGATTGTTCTATGTGGCATTAACTAGAGCCAAGAAAAAAATTCATCTTTCCTACGCGACAAGCCGATGGAGATGGGGTCAATTAATCGATTGCGAACCTAGTCGTTTTTTACAAGAAATTGATGAAGAATTTTTGGATTGGCAATTCCAAATTAAAAGGAATATCCAAACCAAGACAAAAGAAATACCGTTTAGAGATAATACCAAAATACCTTTTATTAAAGCTAAACCCTTAAAAACTAAATTTTTAGCTGAACAACCCCCTACTAATCTTACAAAAGCTAATGCAGCAATGAGTAAAGTAGGCAGCGAAAACACTAAAAATCAACAATTACAAGCGGGCATGCGTGTTAATCACGAACGCTTTGGACGTGGAAAAATTTTACAGATTGAAGGACTATCAAATAACAAAAAAGCCATTATTTTCTTCGATGGATTAGGTCAAAAAACACTACTTCTTAAATTTGCTAAATTAGATATTATAACTTAACTAGATATGTAAAAAAAGCGTACATTCGAACATTATAATTTTACCTAATATATGGAATTAGAATACAACTCATCTAGAAATAAATTAGTCATTTCAGAATATGGCAGACATATTCAAAAATTGGTAGAACATGCTCTGACTTTAAAAGATAAGGAGAAGAGACAAAAAATGGCAAACGGCATTATTGATATAATGGGAGAACTAAACCCACAATTAAGAGATGTTGCAGACTTCAAACATAAATTATGGGATCACCTATTTGTCATTTCAAACTTTGAACTTGATGTAGATTCACCATATGAAAAACCAATCATAGAAAAACTGTTTGAAAAACCTGAACCACTAGCTTATCCAAACAGTAAAATCAAGTATAACCATTACGGAAAAGTCATTGAATTGATGATTGATGAAGCTATAAAAATGGAAGATCAAGAGCTAAAGAGTAAATTGGTAATTGCAATAGCTAATCAGATGAAAAAATCTTATGTGAATTGGAATTTAGATACTGTTGAAGATGAGATCATTTTAAATCAATTGACAAAACTTTCAAAAGGTAAGCTTAGTGTACCTGAAGGAACAGAGCTTGCAAAGTTTATCCCAAATCCTAAACATCAAAACCCTCACGCTAGAAAGAAAAAGAAAAACAACAGAAATAATAGAAATCAACACAGAAACTAAATGAGTTCATTTATAATTGAAGGCGGAAGAAAATTAAGTGGCGAAATTGAACCACAAGGAGCAAAAAATGAAGCTTTACAAATACTTTGCGCAGTTCTTCTATCTCCAGAAAAAATAACAATAAACAACCTTCCTGATATAGTCGATATCAATATTTTAATTGATTTATTATCTGACTTAGGTGTTAAAATTCAAAAATTAAATACCAGTAGCTATATTTTCCAATCTGACGAAATTAATTTAGACTATTTGACATCAGATGAGTTCAAAACTAAAGGTACAAGAATCAGAGGCTCTATAATGATTGTTGGGCCTTTGTTAGCACGTTTTGGAAAAGGTTATATTCCTAAACCAGGTGGTGACAAAATAGGCAGACGTAGACTAGACACTCACTTCATCGGTTTTGAAAAACTAGGAGCTGAATTTACTTATGACTCAAAAGAAAGTTTCTACAGGGTAACAACAGAAGGGCTAAAAGGAACTTACATGCTACTTGACGAAGCATCAGTGACTGGAACTGCAAATATTGTTATGACTGCTGTAATGGCAGAAGGAACTACAACAATTTATAATGCAGCTTGTGAACCATATCTCCAACAATTGTGCGAAATGCTAAATAGTATGGGCGCAAAGATTACAGGAATAGGCTCAAACTTGCTTAATATTGAAGGAGTAGATTACCTTAGCGGGTGTGAGCACACAGTACTACCTGATATGATAGAAATTGGCTCCTTTATTGGCTTAGCAGCTATGACTAAATCAGAAATAACTATCAAAAATGTTAAATACGATAAGTTAGGAGTAATACCAAATGTCTTTAAAAAACTTGGAATCAAGCTTGAAAGACGTGGTGATGATATTTTTGTGCCATCACAAGAAAGTTACGAAATTGAAAACTTTATAGA